>Ga0272443_10000058_pt1 | contig 230054 bp, 229 predicted proteins | sample SSMAcet12_FD_193581 | JGI IMG/M metagenome (GOLD analysis project Ga0272443, IMG submission 193581) | Marine sediment archaeal communities from Little Sippewissett salt marsh, Falmouth, MA, United States - SSM-Acet-12 | ecosystem: Environmental > Aquatic > Marine > Wetlands > Sediment ... | reverse complement strand
CCCGGGTCACTCCCCTCACCGCCCAGAGGCCGGAGCTGCCCCGGAAGACGGCGAGATCGGTGGTCCCGTCACCGTTAAAATCTCCGGGGGAAGGATCGTCGTCGGAACGGCCGAAGTAGGCCCGGGTCACTCCCCTCACCGCCCAGAGGCCGGAGCTGCCCCGGAAGACGGCGAGATCGGTGGTCCCGTCACCGTTAAAATCTCCGGGGGAAGGATCGTCGTCGGAACGGCCGAAGTAGGCCCGGGTTATTCCTCTCACCGCCCAGAGGCCGGAAGCCGGCCGGAAGACGGCGATATCGGTTATCCCGTTCCCGTCAAAGTCGCCGGGGGAAGGATCGTCGTCGGAACGGCCGAAGTAGGCCCGGGTCACTCCCCTCACCGCCCAGAGGCCGGAAACCGGCCGGAAGAAGGCGATAAAGTTTTGTTCCGCCGGTTCAAGGTCGAAGAGTGTGCTGCTGTAATCCAGCCAATCGGCACAGAGAACCGAAAGCCGGCCCCCGCCCAGGTGGAAAGGCGTGAAATCGCCTGTTCCCGCCGAGAAACTCAGATTGGAGGGAGAACTTCCCGTCGCAATTACGGCGGTCCCCCCCGAACTTCCGATCCGGGTTATCGTGCCCAGGCTGGAGGTGGAATAGAGGTTCTGGGAAGTATTCCGGTCGAAGGCGAAGCCGGAACAGGCGTCGACCCGGGTGAGAACCGTCCAGTCCGAAGACCCCAGGGGGATTCCGGAAGAGACGGCGGCCGCGACCCGGGCGGCGGCGAAATAAATCACGTCCTCGAGTCCGGACGGATAATTTGTGAAACCGTAGTAAAGATTATCCTCCCGGTCGAAGGCGATCGGCCCGGAATACCCTCCCGGGTCGGCGACGACCACCGGGTCGGTCTGGCCGTCCCAGTAGTATACTTTATTCTCCGCGGACCAGCCTCCGGGATTGGCGGAAAGGAACATCTGAGACTGGCTGTTGAACGCGCAGGCGAAATTGCCGGAGAGGGTGAAATCAAGACCGCCCCGGAGCCGGGGCGGAACGGCCCGGAATCCGGGTATGGTGAAGAGACGGGAAGAAGCTCCCCCAACAGCGGAAACGGATCGGACCGTGCCCAGGGAACTCTCCCCGAAATATATCGTCCCTCCCCGGACCCGGATGAAGCTCCCGTAAATCGTGGCCGAAGTCTGGAAGTTGAAGAGAACCTGGGCGGAACCGCCCGGATCCTTGATGATTTGATTATTACTGAAAATATACAGGACCCCGGTGTCATCGCGGTCGAAAGCGTGGATCCCGGCCGAGTAAGCGCCGGCATCCCCGGCCACGGTCAAGACCGGGTTAACCCGGTAACCGGGGATGGCGGACAGGGCGGATTCGGTCCGCGCCTGCCGCATACAGATCGGGGAAATAACAACCAGGGCTGCAATCATCGTCTTTTTCATCAGCAAACTCCATTTTGATCCGACCGTTAATATTATTCCGGCGCTCGACTCCTGAAAAAACACCTCCTTTCCGGCAGGAAAGCCGGGGGCGGGGCCGGAGAAATAAAAACCCGGTTCCTCGCTCGAGAAGAACCGGGTTGATGTAACCGCCCGCTCACTTTCCCTTTGACGCGAAGTTTCGTGAGCCGGCGGGGGGAGAGTTGCCTGACTTACCTCCCTCGGGGGAAGGATCACAGTGGCGCGACCGTCCCGGACTTTCACCGGGTTCCCTCTCTTCCCCGCCGTTATCTGGTTTTTATCGGAACCGATTATGCAATTAAAGCTTGCCGGGTCAAGAATTAATTCAGCAACAGGTTGAGAACGGCGCCGACCGCGACAGCGGTGACGAGCATAATCGCGGTGGACTTGAGCATATCCCGCCAGCCCAGTTCCTTGAGGATGATGGCGAAGGTGGCGATACAGGGAAAGAACATCGCCAGGACGGTGGTCGCCACCACCAGCTGGCCGTCGGTCAGGTCGAGGGGGACCAGCATCCCCACCGCCACGTCCTTGCGGAGGAAGCCGATCAGGATGGCCACGATCGACTCCCGGGGCAGCCCCAGCAGCGCGGTCACCACCGGGGCGAAGAGGCCGGCCAGGAAGTCGAAGATGTCGACGGCGTAGAGGAGGTTGACCGCCAGCACCGCCAGCAGGACCACCGGGAGGGCCTCCTTAAGAAAACCGATTATCCGGACCCGCAGCTTCTTCAGAAAGGGGCCGAGCGGGGGGAGCCGGTAGTGGGGGATCTCGATGATCAGTTCCGGCGAGTAGCCTTTGACCAGCCGGTTGAGAATCATCCCCAACCCCAGCCAGACCAAAAAGAGGGTCAGGTAAACAATGGCCACGTAGTGCCCGCCCCGCTCCCCGACCAGGCCGAAGATCATCGCCTGGAGGGCGGCGCAGGGGATACCGACCGAGATCAGGGTGGCGGCGATGAACCGCTCCCGCCGGCTCTCCAGGATCCGGGTCCCCATCACCGCCGGGACGTTGCAGCCCAGCCCGAGCAGGGAGGGGATGATGGCGTATCCGTGCAACCCCACCCGGTGCATCAGCCCGTCGAGGAGAACCGCGGCCCGGGGGAGGTAGCCGAAGTCCTCGAGAAAGCTCAAAACCAGGTAGAAGGATACGATGTAGGGCAGCACCATCACCAGGGGAACGTAGAGCCCGGTGGAGAGGGCGCCGAAGGACTGCGTGAAGTCGATGCTCCCGTCGATCAGCCTCCCGATCAGGACGGCGTGGAGGAGGCTCCCCGGCCCCAGTACGGCCGAGAGTCGCTCCAGGAGGGGGAGATAAAGCTTCTCGAAGACCGGATCGCCGATGTAAGCGATCAGGTTCTCCCCGATGGACCGGACCACCCAGAACGCCCCCAGCATCACCAGGGCGGCCAGGGGAATGCCGGTCAGGGGCTTGACCGAGAGGTCGGAGAGGCGCTGGAGAAAAGTGTGGTGATGGTGGGTCAGGAGCTGGCAGGAGGAGACGATCCGGCCCATCTCCGGCCAGCGGGTGTCCCGGGTCCGGGCCGGGTGGCCTCCCGGCCGGGCCTCCTGGAGACGTTCGACCAGTTCCCGGACCCCCTCCCCCGAAACCCCGACCGTGGGGACGACCGGGACCCCGAGCATCTCCTCCAGCTTTGCCGGGGTGATCTCGATCCCCAGGTGCCGGGTCTCGTCCCAGAGGTTGAGGGCGACCAGGACCGGAACCGGACGCTCCAGGAGCTGGAGGGTGAGGCAGAGGTTCCGCTCCAGGTTGGTGGCGTCGACCACGCTGATCACCAGGTCGGCTCCCTCGAGGATCTCCACCGCCACCCGGTCGGCCCGGGAGGAGGCCTCCAGGGAGTAGACCCCGGGGGCGTCGATGATCTCCACCCGCTCGCCCGGCCGGAAGAGGGCCCCGGGCGGCGCCGGGGTATCCTGGGGAAAGGTGAGAAAACCCCGGGTAAACTCCACCGTGGTCCCCGGGTAGTTGGAAGCGATCACCTGAACCCCGGTCAGCCGGTAGAAGAGAACCGACTTGCCGACGTTGGGGTTGCCCATCAGGACGATCTTCTTCATCAGCCGATCTCCACCTCCACCTTCTTCGCCATCCCGTGCCCGAGGGCGACCCGGGTACCCCCGGACTGGACCACCACCGGGCCGCGCATCGGCATCCCGCTGACCTTGGTCACCGTCTGGCCGGTCCGGATCCCGATCTCCTCCAGGCGGCGGACCAGGCCGGGACCGGCGGTGAAGCCGGTGATCCGGCCGCTCTCCCCCGGCGCCATCCGCGCCAGGTCCGTCAGCGTCTTCATCCTCTCCCCTCCTTCCGGCAGGCCGCGCAGACCCCGCGGACCCCGAGCCGGTAATCGAAGGGGGAGAAGCCGTGGCGGCCGCAGATCTTGTCGAGGATCTTCTCGATCTCCTCCTGGCGGAACTCCACCACCTTCCCGCAGCGGACGCAGGTCAGGTGGTGGTGGGGACGGTGGCCGAAGAGGTGCTCGTAGGTCGGGTGCCCGTCCCGGAGGGTCGCCCGGCGGATCATCCCGCTCTCCAGCAGAAGCGGGATCAGCCGGTAGATGGTGGCCACCGAGATCCGCGAACCGTTCCGCCGGAGCCGGTCGTGGAGGGACTCGACGTCGAAGTGACCGCGGTCGGCGAAGATCTCTCCGAGGATCGCCCGCCGTTCCGGGGTGAAGGTCAAACCCCGGCTCCGGAGAAAGGCCCTGAACTGTTCTTCCCACTCTTTCATTGACGGACGGCCGCCCGGCGGAAAAACCCGCCGGAGTCCTGATTGCGATTGTTAATCATTCTCAATATAATTCCGCCCGGCTGTTTGTCAAGTCTTCATTCGGCGGATTTTCCCTTCCGTTCCCCCGGGCGATGGGATACATTACCCGGAAATGAACGCCGATTTAGATCCGGAGACGGCCAGAACCTTCCTGGGGTACCTGGAAGAACCGGGCGGCGCGGTCTTCCTGACCGGGGCCGGGATCTCGACCGAGAGCGGAATACCCGACTTCCGGTCGCCGGGAGGGCTCTACAGCGACCCGGCCAACGCCGACGTCTTCGACATCTCCTCCTTCCTCGCCGACCCCTCGATCTTTTACCGCTTCTGGGCGCGCTTCCTCCCCGTCCTCGAGAGGGCCGGTCCCAACCCGGCCCACCGGGCGATCGCCCGCCTCCAGGACACCCGGCCGGTCACGGTGGTCACCCAGAACATCGACGACCTCCACCAGCGGGCCGGGAGCCGGACCGTCTGGTGCGTCCACGGGACGATCGCCTCCAGCCGCTGCCTGAAATGCGGGGCCCGGACCGAGACGACCGAACTGCTGCCGGTCATCCGCCGGGGCGAGGTGCCCGTTCATTCCTGCGGAGGGGTCTTCAAGCCCGAGGTGACCTTCTTCGGGGAGGCCCTGCCCGAACTGGACTGGACCAACTCGCAGCGGGCGATCCGGGAGGCCGACCTCCTCTGCCTGATCGGGACCTCGTTGACCGTTTATCCGGCCGCCCAACTCCCCGACTTCCGGCGGCCCGACTGCCGCCTGGTGATCGTCAACCGGGACCCCACCCCGCTCGACGGCGAGGCCGACCTGGTCATCCGGGGCAGCGCCGGAGAGGTTTTTCGGGGAATGGGGATTGGGGAATAGAGAATTGGGAATGGGGAACGGGGAATTGTCGGCAAAGTTCGGTAAATGGGCGGCCGGGGGGTTTTTCCTGGCGGCGCTCCTCTTCTCGCCTTTCCCGGCGGCGGCGAGCGAGGCGGAGGCGGTTTACTTCTTCGAGCCGGGCTGTCCCGACTGCGCCGCGGCCGCGGAGATTCTCGAACACCTCTCCGGGATCTATCCCGGTCTCCGGGTTCGGAGGTTCGATATCCACACCCCGGAAGGAAGAGACCTCTTCCCCCGCCTACTGGAAGTTTACGGGGCCGAGATCGGTCCGGTCCCGATGGTCTTCGTCGGGGAGACGGCGATGGTGGGGGACATCTTCTACGGCCTGGAGGATGAACCGGTCGCCCTTCGGGGCCGGGAGTGGGAAGCGGGACTGGAGGAGGCGGTGGCCCGGGCGATCTCGGAAAACTCCCCCTCCCCGCTGGAACGCCCGGAGGGAGCCGGGGCCGAGATTTTGCTCTTCATCCGCCCCGGCGACCCGGCCGGAGAGGAAATGGAGAACCGGACCCGGGAGCTGGCCCGATCTCATCCCGGCCTCAAGCCGGAGGTCTTCGACCTCGACGATCCGGCCGAGGAAGGGCGGTTTCGCAGGCTCCAGCGGATGCTCGACCTTCCCGGCGATCCCCCGGCCCTCTTCCTCGGCGACCTGGCCCTGTTCGGTCCCACCCTCTATATCGGCCGGCGGAACCCGGAAATTATAACCGATCCCGCCGAAGTTCAAGACCGGCTGGAAGCCTACGCCGGGCGGGCGGCCCGGGAAGGGGTCTCCTCGCCGCTGGCCCGCCTGGAGCTGCGCGAACGGATCACCCTCTGGGCGGTGATCGGGGCGGCCCTGCTCGACTCCCTCAACCCCTGCGACTTCGCCCTGATGCTGCTGTTGATGGGGACCCTGATCGTTCTCGGGCAGAAGATGAAGGTCATCAAGGCGGGCCTGGCCTTTATCGCCGGGGTTTACGTGATGTACTTCCTGATGGGTTTCGCGGTCTACACGGTCCTCGGGGCGACGGTGGGAACCCGTGGCTTCCGGGTCGTCTTTCTCTACGTCGTCTCCGGGCTGGCGATCCTGATCGGTCTATGGCAGATGAAGGACCTATTCTGGTACCGGAAGCGGTTCACGATCGAAGTCCCCGAGCGCTGGAAGCCGCAAGCGAAGAAACTGGCCGCCTCGGTGACCAGCGTCCCCGGGGCTTTCGTGATCGGGGCCCTGGAATCGCTCTTCCTCGCCCCCTGCACCTCCGGCCCCTACCTGGCCATCCTCACCCTCCTCTCCCAGACCGCCGAACGCCGGGAAGGAATTCTCCTCCTCCTGCTCTACAACTTCTTTTTCGTCCTTCCCCTGATCGTCCTCGCCTTCGCGGTCCACTTCGGCTTCACCACCACCGCCCGGGCGGAAAGATGGCGGCAAAAGGGGGCGGGGAGGATGCACTTCATCACCGGCCTGGTGATGTTCCTCCTCGGCGCGGGGATGATCGCCGGACTCCTGACCGGGATATTGTGAACGGCCCCGGGCAATCCGCGATTGAATGCCCGGTCTGCCGGGCCGCGAAGGCCGGGACCTTCTTCCCCGGTTACCGGATCTGCCCGGTCTGTGAGGCGGTCTTTCTCGATCCGGCCCGCCTCCCGGGCAGAGAGGAGGAAAGGGAACGCTACCTCCTACACGAAAACGACCCCGCCGACCCCGGGTACCGGAATTTCCTTTCCCGTTTGGCCGGACCGCTCCTCCGGCGTCTCCTCCCCGGCCGGGAGGGGCTCGACTACGGCTGCGGGCCCGGGCCCGCCCTGGCCCGAATCCTCGAGGAAGCCGGCCATCGGGTCCGGCTCTACGACCCCTTCTTTCACCCGGACAACAGGGCGCTGGAACGGCAATACGACTTCGTCACCTGCTCGGAGACGGTCGAGCACTTTCACCGCCCGGCCGAGGAGTTCGAGCGGCTTGATAAACTGCTGCGGCCGGGGGGATGGCTGGCGGTGATGACCGCCTTCCGGCCGGCCGGCCGGGAATTCGCCGCCTGGTATTACCGGCGGGATCCGACCCACGTGGTATTCTACCGGGAAGCCACCTTCCGCCGGCTGGCCGGGCGGTTCGGCTGGAAGCCGGAGTTCCCGGCCCGGGATGTCTTCCTGGGTAGGAAAGCGCCAACGTAGCACAGGCATTCCTGCCTGTGACCCGGACCGCACAGACAGAAATGTCTGTGCCACCTTAGAAATATGCGATACGACCTGATCATCTTCGACGCGGACGGGACGCTGCGGCGCTGTACGGTCCCGGGCCAGGTCTGCCCCAACCGCCCGGGCCAGTGGGAACTCCTCCCCGGGGTGGCCCGGACCCTGTCCGGGATCGAGTGGGGATCTCCCTCCCGGGGCCGGACCGCCCTGGGGGTCGCCAGCAACCAGGCCGGGATCGCCCGCGGATACCTGACCGAAGATCTGGCCCGGGGGATGATCGAAGATACTGTGGAGGCGGCAGCCGGGTTCCGCCCGGTCCGGGGATCGGTTGAACTCTGCCCCCACGGTTCCCGGGAGGGCTGCTCCTGCCGGAAGCCAAAGCCGCTGTTGCTGGAGCGGCTGATGGAATTCTGGGGGACGGTCCCGGCCCGGACCCTCTTCGTCGGCGATATGGAGAGCGACCGGGGGGCGGCGCTCAACGCCGGGTGCGAATTCCAATGGGCGGGCGATTTTTTCCCCGGGGACTGAACCGGGCCGGCGGCCCGGTTTGCCATCCTGGCCCCGGGATGATATGTTTATAACCCTATGAAAACAATCTTGTTTCTACTAACCGGAGTTCTGCTGATGAATACCGCCAACGAAAGAACCGAAACCGGAACCGCCACCTTCGCCGGGGGTTGTTTCTGGTGCCTGGAGCCGCCCTTCCGGGAGGTGGAGGGGGTTCTGGAGGTTATGCCGGGCTACACCGGCGGCCGGACCGCCGACCCGACCTACGAGGAGGTCTGCTCCGGCCGGACCGGCCATTTCGAGGCCGTCCGGGTGACCTACGACCCGGACCGGGTCTCCTACGACCGGCTCCTGGAGATCTTCTGGCGCCAGATCGATCCCACCGACCCCGGCGGTCAGTTCGCCGACCGGGGAAGCCAGTACCGGACCGCCGTCTTCTACCACAACCCGGAGCAGCAGGAACGGGCTGAGAGATCGAAATCCGAACTGGCGGCCGCGGGGGTCTTCGAGAAGCCGATCGCGACCGAAATCCTTCCGGCCGGAGAATTCTTCCCGGCCGAGGAGCACCACCGGCAGTACTACCAGAAATGCCCGGTCCGCTACGAACTCTACAAGCGGGGATCCGGCCGGGAGGCTTACCTGGAGAAAAAATGGGGAAACGCCCCGGCGCCGCCGCCGGCCGCCGCCGATGAATCGTCCTACCGCAAACCCCCCGACGAAGAACTGAAAAAGAACCTTACCCCGCTCCAGTACCGGGTCACCCAGGAAGACGGCACCGAACCCCCATTCCGCAACGAGTACTGGGACAACAAGCGCGAGGGTATCTACGTCGACATCGTCTCCGGGGAGCCGCTCTTCAGCTCGGCCGACAAGTTCGACTCCGGGACCGGCTGGCCGAGCTTCAGCCGACCCCTGGTTCCGGAGAACATCGTCGAGCGGGAGGACCGCTCGTTTTTCTCGGTCCGGACCGAGGTCCGCAGCCGTCTCGCCGATTCCCACCTCGGCCACGTCTTCCCCGACGGCCCGCCCCCGACCGGTCTCCGTTACTGCCTCAACTCCGCCGCCCTTCGTTTCATCCCCGAGGAGGACCTGGAGAAGGAAGGCTACGGCCATCTGTCCCCGGCAAATTAGCACAGACATTCCTGTCTGTGCCCACGCCCGGAAAAGACAGGCAGTAATGCCTGTGCTGCCGGAGCAACGAAATCCCCTTGCGGTCGGCCGGGGATAACCTTATCTTCCGTCATAACCCTCTTCGGGAAATCAATAGGTATGCGCGACAGCTTCGACAGGACCATAGACTACCTCCGGATCTCCCTCACCGACCGCTGCAACCTCCGCTGCCGCTACTGTATGCCGGCCGGAGGGGTCAGGAAGTTCTCCCACGAGGATATCCTCCGCTTCGAGGAGATCGAGCGGGTGATCCGGATCTGCCGGGAACTGGGGTTCACCAAGTTCCGTTTCACCGGCGGGGAGCCGCTGCTGCGCCGCGGGGCGATGGATTTTCTGGAGAAACTCCCCCCGGGGGACTGGTATCTCACCACCAACCTGGCGGTGGAGAACCTCGACCTCGACCGGCTCAACCGGCTCCCCCTGGCCGGGCTCAACGTCAGCTGCGACTCGCTCAGGCCCGACCGCTACCGCTGGATCACCCGCCGGGGCGATCTGGGGGTATTTCTCCGGAACCTGGAAGGGGTCCGCTCCGAGAACCTGAAGATCAACGCGGTGGTGATGAAGGGGTTCAACGAGGACGAGATCGAGGATTTCATCGACTTCGGGGAGAGACACCGGGCCACGGTCCGTTTCATCGAGATGATGGACTTCGGCACCGGGGGACCGGGGTTCGCCTCCCTGGCGGAGATCCGTGACGGGCTGGTCGCCGGGGGAGTCATCGAGCCGACGGGGAGGCACATCCGCAACTCGGTCTCGTACTATCACGATCTTCGCGGCCGGAGGGGAAAGGTCGGCTTCATCACGCCGGTCAGCCGCCACTTCTGCCCGGACTGCCGCAAGATCCGGCTCAAGGCCAACGGGGAGATCAAGCTCTGCGTCTTTTCCCGGGAAAATTTCAACCTCCGGGACCTGCTGAGAAGCGAAGCCGACGACCGGGTGATCGGAAACTGGCTGGCCGGCCTGGTCGCCCGCAAGCCCTTCCGCCCCGAGGGACCCCGAACCCGGGAGACAATGGCCGAAATCGGTGGATAAGCGGGGCGGCGGGTGGACGATCCCGATATTACCCGGCCGGTCCGGGCCGGTCAACCCGGCCCGCGGATCCCGATCCGGCCGGGGGGAGTATTCGGGAGAGGAGACTGGCCAGCTTATCTCCTGAGTAGGGCTTCTGGAGAACTCCCGCCGGGGAGAGCCGATCGAAACGCCTGGCCAGGTCCTCTTCGCTGAAACCGCTGCAGACCACCACGACGGCCGCCGGGTCGATCTTCTTAATCTCCTCCAGGACCTCCCCGCCGTCGAGATGGGGCATCGTCAGGTCGAGGAGGACCAGGTCGATCTCTTCCCGGTGTTTCCGGTAAAGCTCGATCGCCTCCCGCCCGTCGGCCGCCTCCAGCACCTCCAGGCCGAGGCCCCGGAGCATCTGGCCGGTCACCGAACGGACCAGTTCCTCGTCCTCGGCCAGCAGGACCTTCCCCTCCCCCCGCCAGCCGGCGGCCGGGGAGGAAAACTCCGCCCCGCCGGCGGACAGGCTGTCTTCGGAGACGGGCAGGAGGACCCGGAAGGTCGAGCCGCCGCCGGAACGGCTCTCCACCATCAGCGCCCCCCCGTGCCCCCGGACGATCCCCAGCACCGAGACCAGTCCCAGCCCCCGGCCGGTGAACTTGGTGCTGAAGAAGGGCTCGAAGATCCGCCGCCGGGTCTCCTCATCCATCCCTTGCCCGGAGTCGGTCACTTCCAGCCTCAGGTAACGCCCCGGCGCCGGCGAACCACCGACCTCGGAACGGGCCAGTTCCTCCCCGCCGCAGTCGGACAGGGCGGTGGAGAGGGTGATATACCCGGTTTGTTCCTCCAGGGCCTCGGAGGCGTTGATCAGCAGGTTCATCACCACCTGACGGATCTGCGAGGGGTCGCCCTCGATCGGGGGGAGGTTCTCACCCAGGTTGAGCGTGAGGACCGCCTTGCGGGAGACCGAGCTCCGGATCAGGTTCCCCATATCCCTGATCAGGGAGTTTAAGTCGATCGGGGCCCGGACCAGTGAAGACTTCCCGGTATAGGCGAGCATCTGCCGGCAGAGATCGGCGGCCTGGAGGCCGGCGGCGGTGAGTTCCTCCAGGCACTCCCGGACCGGGGAGAAGGGGGCGACCTCCCGGAGGGCCAGTTCGGCGTTGCCCAGCATCACCATCAGGATGTTGTTGAAGTCGTGGGCGATCCCCCCGGCCAGGACCCCGAGGCTCTCCAATTTCTGGGCCTGCTGGATACCCCGCTCCAGTTCCCGGCGCTCCTTTTCGGCTTTCTTCCGCTCGCTGATATCCCGGACCACTCCCCAGAGATATTCGATTTCCCCGTCCTCGCCGGAAACGGCGTAGGACTGCAGCTCGACCGGAAAGATCCGACCGTCCTTGCGGATATACTCCTTCTGGTATATCCCGGAATATCCCTTTTTCAACAGGCGATTTTCCCAGATCTCCTCCTTCTCCCACTTCCGCCACCGTTCCGGGGTGATCCGGTAGAAATCCTCCAGCTCCAGCAGTTCCTCCCGGGTATAGCCGAGCATATCGCAATAGGCCCGGTTGGCGTCGATGAATTCTCCCCGGCTGTTTACCATCACAACGCCGTCCCGGGTGCCCTTGAACAATTCGCCGTAGCGTCTCTCGCTGTTTCTCAGCGCCTCGACGGCCTTTTTCTGATCGGTGATGTCCCGGATAAAGGCTCCCACGCCGACCGCCCCGTCCCGGAGCCGGAGGGGAAACTTCCGGGTCTCGTAGGTCCTCTCACCCACCTCCTCCTCGGCGATCACGATCCGGTTATTTTCCACCGCCTCCCGGTCGGTCCGCCGGCAGTTCTCGGCGGCTTCCCGCTGCATCAGGTCGAAGTCGGTCCGGCCGACAATCTCCGACTCCGGGCGGTTGAAGAATGCCCGTTGGGCCTCGTTGACCATCAGGTAACGGAATTTCTCGTCCTTGACGAAGACGATATCGGAGGCGGCGTCGATGAATGTCCGGTAGAGTTCCTCGCTCGCCCGAAGGGCGTCCTCGGCCGTTTTCCGGTCGGTGATGTCGAGGAAATCCTCGAGTATCCCGTCGAGCGCTCCGGCTTCGTTGAAGAAGGGCGAGGCGGAGACGATGTAGAAACGGTCTTGTCCGCCGATCCGGATGACTTTCTCCTCTCCTGCCGGGCGCCCCCCGGCCAGGACCCGCTTGAGGAGACAGCGCTCGGTCCCGCAGTCTTCGCTGGGCAGGGCCCGGTGACAGAGCTCCCCCTCCAGCTCCTCCGCCTTCCGGCCGCAGGCCTTCTCCAGGGCGGCGTTGACCCAGCGCATCCTGAAGTCGCGGCCGATCAGCCGCATCGGCCCGGCGGTGGTGGCGAGCAGGAGTTCCTTTTCTCTCCGGGAGCGGTCGATCTCCCGGTTGAGACGGGAGATCTCCCGCAGCTGATCGCCGACCCGGCCGGCGGCGACCTTGTAGGCGGCCAGCTCCCGCTTCAGCCGCTCGATCTCTCTCTCCCGCCCGGCGATTGTCCCGTCGTCAGCCATCTCCCCTCCCGGGGGATCAGTTTTTCCCGCCGGTCAGACGGCCCGGTTCGGGGCGTAAGTCGCCGGCTCGGGGTCGATCCAGAAGGGGTTCTCCCCGATCCGCCCCTCGATCAGGGCCCAGGGGTGGATCTTCAGGAGCTCGACGATTTCGGCCCCGGTCATCCGGTCGGTCCGGTACTGGCAGAGGGCGTGGACCTTCTCCGTCTTGTTGAAGAGCGCGGTGGAGAGGGCCTCGTAGTAAAGAATCCCTTCCCGCCCCGGCGTCCCCTCGATCAGCCACGACATCTCGGCTGTGGCCCGGACGTGGTCCCAGCCGGCCGCCAGGGCGGCGTCGACGTCGGAACGGTAGAGCTCGACCAGGTGGGCGGGGTCGAACCGGCCGTCCTTGAGCAGCGGCTCCTTCCGGTCGAGGAGGACCAGCTGTCCGGACTGCTCGGCCGCGGCGACGTCGATCCCCGCCTCCCCCAGCGCCTTCTTCACCCGGTCCATCGTCCGGGGGGACGCAGCGTAGAAACAGCGGTCGTTACCCCGCAAGCCCTCGACGAAGAAGGGGATCACGGCGGCCAGGATGTTATCTTCCATCGTATAGAGACCGACCATATGGGTCCCGTCGCTGAACCGGACCGGCCGACCGGCGGGGTCATCCCCGCTTACACTTTTGATCATAACCTTCTCCTTTCCCGGTTGATCGCGGGAAACTCGTTCCTCCTGATATCCCGGCGGGTATCTCAATCCCGGCTTATCATATCCCGGTCCAGCTCGACCCGGAACCTGGGCAGGGAATCCGGGTGGTTCTGCTGGAAGTATTCCAGGAGCTTCTCCCGGACCAGGCAGCGGAGATCCCAGGCGGTCCCGGAATCCGGGGCGCTCATCAGGCCGCGGAGCTGGACCGTCCGCTCCCCGGCCTCGGTCACCACCAGGCCGGCGACCCGGCGGTCCCAGAGTTCCGTGCCCTCGAGGATCCGGAGCAGTTCCTTCCTGATCTCTTCCACCGGGACGGTGTAGTCGGTGTGGATGAAGACCGTACCCAGCAGTTCCGAGGTCCGCCGGGTCCAGTTCTGGAAGGGCTTCTCCAGGAAGTAAGTGACCGGGACCACCAGGCGCCGCTGGTCCCAGATCGCCACCACCACGTAGGTCAGTGTGATCTCCTCGACCTTCCCCCACTCCCCTTCGACGATCAGGACGTCGTCGATCCTGATCGGCTGGGTGATCGCGATCTGGAGCCCGGCCAGGACACTGCCGATAGTCTTCTGGGCGGCCAGGCCGACCACCAGGCCGACGATCCCGGCCGAGGCCAGGATCGAGACCCCGAGCTGGCGGACCCGGTCGAAGGACATCAAAACAGCGGCGACCGCGACCACCACCACCACGAAGATCACGATCCGCTCGATCACCCGGATCTGGGTGTAAACCGCCCGGGCCTTGAGGTTGTCCTTATCGTCCAGCCGGTAGCGGCTCATCACCGCCTCCCGGACCAGACCGGTCCCCCTCACCGCCCCGAAGGCCAGGGCCAGAATCAGCCAGATATTCACGAGCGGTTCGACGATCTCCCCAACCGCCGGGGGGAGTTTCAGGGCGGGAAGGATCATCCGGAGAAAGAAGACCGGGAGGAAGGCCAGAATCGGGGCCCGGGCTTTTCCCAGCAGGTCGGGAACCAGACGCAGCGACTCGAACCGGCGGAGGAGCCGTCTTTTCAAAAGCAAGAGCAGGAGCAGGGCGGCCGCCAGCCCGAGGATCAGGGCCGCCGGCGCGGTCAGCCAGGCGGAGTTGGAGAAGATCTCATTCATCGTCCCGGAATAATTTAGCTTTCGTCAGCCTTCGGTTATTACTATACTCATCCCCAAAATTGAAAACAAGATATAACCTGAATTTTGCCCGCCGAATCGGCCGCGGCGGGTAAGCAGCACAGACATTCCTGTCTGTGTCCCCGGGCAAAGTAGCACAGACATTCCTGTCTGTGTTCCCGGGCAAAGTAGCACAGACATTCCTGTCTGTGTCCCCGGGCAAAGTAGCACAGACATTCCTGTCTGTGTTCCCGGGCAAAGTAGCACAGACATTCCTGTCTGTGGAAGATTGGCCACAGGTAAGAATGTCTGTGCTGCTCTGCCGGCCGGCCAGGAGAAAGATATGAATCAAGCTGAGAAAACCCCGTCCGGGCCTTCCCACTGGGGAGAAGACGGAAAACTGCGGATGGTCGATGTCTCGGAGAAGGAACCCACACTGCGCGAGGCCGCGGCGGCGGGGAAGATCCTGGTCCGGGAAGAGACCCTGGCCCTGGTCCGGGCCGGAAAGACCCCCAAGGGAGACATCTTTACCGTCTCCCAGATCGCCGGGATCCAGGCGGCCAAGCGGACACCGGAATTAATTCCGATGTGCCACCCACTACCGATCACCCACTGCCGGGTTGACTTCCGCCTGGAGGTGGACGGGATCACGGCCGAGACCACCGTCCGGACAAACAGCCGGACCGGGGTGGAGATGGAAGCGCTGGTAGGGACCGCCGCCGCCCTGCTTACCATCTACGATATGCTCAAACCCGTGGACAAGACGATGGTCATCACCGGGATCGAGCTCAAGGCCAAGTCGGGGGGAAAGAGCGGTGACTGGAAAAAGTAAGTACACCGCCGCCGTCCTCACCGTCTCCACCGGCTGCGCCCGGGGGGAGCGGGAGGACGGCAGCGGACCGGTCCTGCTCGAGGGGTTGATGAATCTGGGGCTGGAAGTGGTTGAGACGGGGTTGGTCCCCGACGAGCCGGAGGCGATCCGGGAGCGGCTGCTCTATTGCTGCGAAAAGCTCCGGGTTGATTTGGTCCTGACCACCGGGGGCACCGGCCCCGGGCCCTCTGACATTACCCCCGAAGAGACCGGCTTCCTCTGCGACCGTCTCCTGCCGGGTTTGGGCGAGTTGATCCGTTCGGAGGGAGCGAAGAAGAACCCCCGGGCCTACCTCTCCCGGGGGGTCGCCGGAATCCGGGACCGGACCCTGGTCGTCAACCTCCCCGGATCACCCCGAGGGGCCGGAGAATCCCTGGACGCGATCGCCCCGATCCTGATCCACGCCCTGGAGATGATCGCCGGCGGCGGTCACGCAACGGGAAATATGCGTCCGCCGGACCGGCCCCGCGGATAGCCCGTGCCGATCGCCCCGCAAGAATGAAGAAATTCATCATAGCCACAACGGGAACGGCGCTGCCGGTGGCGGCGGTGGTGTTTTTCCTGCTTCAATCCCGGGGCGACGAGGGTTCTGGCGGCGCCGACGGTCATCTTCGGGACCTGAGGTCGCTGCCCTATATCACGGTTTCCGACGGCCCGGCCGACGATACGCGAGTCGGGGTTACCCGTTTCCTGCCGGAAAAAGCTTCTCCCGGGTACAACCTCTACGCCGACGAAAAGCACGCCTACCTTCTGAATATGAAGGGGGAGACCGTCCAGCGCTGGGACTTCCCCGATGGGGATCCCGAGTGGGAGCACGTCGAGTTCGCGGGCGGCGGGACGATCCTGGCCATCTGCAACGGGAAGAAGATCGTCAAGCTGGACCGGGATTCAAACCTGATCTGGTCCCAATCCCACGCGGCCCATCACGATATCGCGCTCGATCCCGACGGGACTGTTCTGATTCCCGTCGCCAATGACCATCGCCTCTACCGGTATCGCCTGGTGGAGTTTGATTCCATCCTCCGGTTGGACGAAGACGGTAAAGCGGCGGCCCAATGGTCGACATTTTCCCATCTCCGGCAGCTCCAACGACTTCATCCGCCGCTTGAACTCGACAGCGCCCCGAAGACCTCCCGCCTCTCGGCGGCCTTGAAGCGGTTTTATGCCCGGAGGATCAGGGATATTACTTCCCCGGTCTACGAGATTGATCGCTGGATCCGGGCGGCCGTCGGGTTGGAAAAATTCTCCTATTACCACCTGAACACGGTCGAGGTGCTCCCCGAGACCGCGCTCGGGAAGGCCGACCGACGTTTCGCCGCCGGCAATATCCTGGCCTGTTTCCGACACGCCGACCTGATCCTGATCCTGGATCGGGGAAGCAATGAAATCGTCTGGAGCTGGGGGCCGGGAATCCTCGACTGGCCCCATATGCCGACCCAGCTGGACTGCGGATCCATCCTGGTCTATGACAACGGGGCTCACCGGGGCCATTCCCGGGCATTGGAAATCAACCCCGTATCGAAAGAGATAGTCTGGCAATACCGTGCCGACCCGCCCGAGAAATTCTTTTCCAGGACCCGGGGATCGAACCAGAGGCTTCCCAACGGCAACACGCTGATCTGCGAATCCGAGCGGGGCCGGGCTTTCGAAGTCACGCCGGAAGGCGAGGTGGTCTGGGAATTCTACAACCCGGATATCCGCGGCGGAAAACGTCGGCTGATCTACCGGATGGAAAGAATCCCCTCCGAGCGGGTGGAGTCCTGGCTGGAAAACCGGTGAAGGCGGCGGCAGGGCCCGGCGGCCCGAACCCGGCCGGCGGGCTTCCGCTCACCGGCTGGTGAACTTGTAGACTTCGTACTTCTCCCGGTGGATCGGAAAGTCCAGGTTGACTTCCCAGGTCCGGCAATCGCTCAATTCGGCTCGGGTTTCCAGCTTCGCGAGCAGCTCGCGGAATCTCTTCTCGTCCCGGGGATGCTCGGGGACACTGTAAACCACCAGGTTGAATACGCTCCCCGCGCCCCATTCTCTCTCCACCTCCTCAAACGAACGCCGGGCCCGGGCCGGATAACAGATCTCCCGGTTGCATAGGTAACGGGCCGCGTTGTGATTGGTGACGAAGAGGCCGGGAAACAGGTCTTCCCCCAGGTCGGATTTCAGGCAGAACAGGCCGCCCGCTTCCGGAGATTGGCCCCAGAAAGACCGGGCGAATTCGCGGCTGTTCCAGTCGGCCCTGGTCTTGTAGGGCTTGACCAGGTCGCGGACAATGGTTCCGGCCCCGATCAGCGCCAGGCCGGCGACCACGCTGTAAGCCGCCGCCTTTCTCCGGCGGGGACTCCCGATCCGCGAGAGCTGGCGGTCCGCCCCCAATCCGGCGGGGAGGCAGATGAAGGGAGCCAGGTAAAGCATCCAGCGGGCGCTGTATCCGTAGGGGTAGCGGCGCAGCGCGGCCGCGGCGAAAGCCAGGACAAAAGGCGCGATAAACAGGCAGAATAATTGCCGGTCCTTTCTCCGCCGGAGAGCTGCCATCCCCGCCAGGAAAAAGATGAAAGTCAGGATGCTCCCCCCGTTTTCGGCCCCGGCCGGGTAGGCGAACATCCGACCGGTATGGGTGCGGATCATCCAGATGAGGAACCGCCCGAGATTGTCCAGGGGCGGAAATGTGCGGGCCCAGAGGGTGAACATATGCCGGCCGTCCAGAACTTCCAGTTCGAACCTCAGGTAAGGCCGGATAAAAACCAGATAGACGAACGCGAACGATCCCAGCAGGAGCAGGCAGTAAACCAGGAACCGCTTCCTCTCGGCCGGTCCCCCGATCCTGACCGCCCGGTAAAGCAGGACCGCGGCGATGCCGCCGGCGACAAACACGGCGGGATGGGAAACGGCGATCGCCGGCGGGACGAAAAGACATAATAGCCAGAACCGGGATCCTCCACGCGGGCGGGCCAGATAACCGAGAGCCAGCCAGAGAAGAACCAGGGAGACGAAAAGATCGGAGGAGTACTGCTTGATCTCCGCGCCGTGGCGGATAGGATAGTAAGCGACGGCGAATATCCCCGTGGAGAGAAGCAGGGGAACCCCGGAAAGCATCTTCCTGGCCGCCAGATAAAAGATCGGCACGGAGAGCAGGCCGCAGATGGCGGGCAGAAGCCGGAGAGTGTATTCGTTGAAGCCGAGCACATTGACCACGGTCTTGATCAGCCAGAGAAAGCCGACCGGGGCGACCGGGTAATAATCGAGGGGGCGGAGGAGTTCCGCGTAGCCGCGGTTGATGAAGTTGGCGGCCAGGCAGGCTTCGTCGCCCCAGAGGGGAAAACAGAGGAGATAACGGTTCAGGCGGACGGCCACCCCGAGAAGGAGAAAGGCGGCGAGGAGCCGGGAGACCCACCGGGCGGAAATGGCGGAGGGGGATGCCGGCGGCACCCGGGAAATCCCTGGACCGGTTTGGGGCTCGCAAGCGTTCACGTCGGTGAACCGGACATCAGCGGGAACCGGGGAACTCCCCGGCAGGGCGGCCGACCGGCTATTCCCCATTCCCTATTCCCTATTCCCCATCCCCTACACCTGGCAGCGCGGGCAGAAGTGGGCGGTTCGGCCGGCAACCCGGGTCGTGGCGATGGGGGCCCCGCAGCGGGGACAGGGCCGGTCCGGACGCTGGTAGACGTCGAGCCGTTCCTGGAAGCCCCCGAGGGCGCCGGCGGTGGTGACGTACTGACGGTCGGCGGCGCTGGTCCCCCGGCAGCGGATCGCCTCCCTTAAGACCTCCCGGATGCTCTTGACCAGTTTCCGCGCCTCTTCCCCGGAGAGCGACCCGGCCGGCCGCAGCGGGCTGATCCCGGAACGGAAGAGGGCCTCGTCCGTGTAGATATTCCCCAGTCCCGCCACCACCTTCTGGTCGAGGAGGACCGCCTTGATCGGGCCTTTCCGCCCGCTCAGGCTTTCCCGGAGCCGGGACGCCGTGTAACCGCGGTCGAGGGGCTCGGGGCCGAGAGCGAAGGGATTGACCAGGGTGTCCTCTTCCGCCGCCGAGAAGAGGTAGGCCTCGCCGAACTTCCGGGGATCGACGAAACAGAGCTCGTCCCCCCCGGCGAAACGGATAACCAGGCGGGTGTGGGAGAACCGGGGGGCGGACCGGGGACGGAAGAGGAGCTGACCGCTCATACCCAGGTGGAGGATCAGGACCCGGCCGTCGTCGAGGTCGAAGAGGAGGTACTTGGCCCGCCGCCCGACCGAGGTTATCGTCCGCCCGGCCAGTCGGCTCAGGAAGCGGCGGCGGCAGGGGTACCGACGGATCACCCGGCAGCCCCGGGGGTCGGGGGGGATGACAACCCGCTTGATCTTCTTCCCGGCGATCCGGGGCGCCAGCTCCCGCCTGATCGTCTCCACTTCCGGCAGCTCGGGCATAGCGGCACGCTCCTGGTTTTATCGGACGGGGCGCGGCCCGCTGCCTATTAACAGCAGTGACTTTGCCACCAAGGACGAAAACGACTTATAGGACATAAAGGACGCGATCGACTTTCCGACCCTATTCCCGATTCCCCAATCCCGAAATCAGGCCGGGAGGGAGTCTTCGACGGCGTCGGCCTGGCGGAGGCTGGAGCGGGCCCCTTCCCAGTCGCCCAGCTTCCGGTAAGCCCGGGCGAGGAGACGGTAACCGGCGACCTTGTCCCGGGCGAACTTCTCCGGGGTCTTCTCCAGCTGCCGGTTGAGCAGTTCAATCGCCCGGGAGGGATAGCCGTTGAAGACTTCGATCTCGGCCCGGTTCAGGACCACCCGGGTGTTAGCGGGAAACATCTTCTCCAGGACCCTGATCACCTTCGAGGCCGAGGCCATCTCCCGGGCGGCGATCTTTTCCTCGGCCAGGGAGATGAAGGCCAGGTAGGCGTCGGGGGCGGAGTGGAGCGCGGCGGAGAGCTCTTCGCAGAAGCCGGCCTCTTCTTCATCGCCCGCCCGGCTCAGGACCTCGCCGAGGAGGCGGTAGCCCCGTTCCAGCTCCCAGCGGTAGTAGTAGGCCGTCCCCCGGATCCCGGCCCTCAGGGCCGCTTCCGCCGCGGGGAGATCCCCCCGGAGCAGGGCGATCTCTCCCCGGGCCAGGGCGGCCCGGGAGTTGCTGGAGTAGAGTTTCTCGATCTTCTCCAGAATTCCCGCCGCCCGGTCGAGATCCCCTTCCTCGATGGTGAACTCGCAGAGGTTGATCAGACCGGCGTAGGAGTTGGGCCGCTCGGCCAGGATCAGGTCGATCTGGCGGCGGGCGGCGGCGTACCTCTTCTGCCGGGCGTAAGCCAGCGCCAGGGTCAGGCGGAGCTCCCGGTCGCCCTCGCCCAGGGAGAAGGCCTTCTCCAGCCAGCGGGCGGCTTCCCGGAACTGGTCTGCCTTGAAGTGAAACCGGCCCAGGTCCCTCGCCCGCCGGTAGTCGAGGCCGTACTTCCTGACCAGCTTCTTCAACGCCTTCAGGGTGCCGGGGATATCCATCGCCTCCTTGCAGACAAAAACCTGCCGCTCCAGGCTCTGTTCCTCCAGCGGATGGTCATCCTCGACCTTCCGGTACATCCGGACTGCCCGGGCGGGCTGGCCGGAGCGGACATAGTGCCGCTCCAGCTTCTCGTAAGCGAGGAAACTCTCGGGGAAGAGGGAGATCACCTGCTTCCAGGTCCGGGCCGCGGCGGCGGGGAAACCTCCGGCCTGCTGGACCCGGGCCAGGTTCTCGAGCAGACCCTGGTCGCCGGGAAGCTCCTTCAGGCCGGCCCGGAGGACCCGGGAGGCGAGACGGGGGGAACCGTTCCCGCTGAGCAGCCGGGCCATCTCCTTGTAGGTGGAGGCCCGGGCGGGGGCGGAGTCGAGGTCGGCTTTAAGTTTCTCCAACTTCGGGGTCAGGACTTTCTCGGGTAAACGGATCGTCGGCATAGCATTCTCCCAATTTATTCGATTTATTTCTCGGGGGGATGGGCGGACAGGTCTTGAGCCAGCCGCCGGCAGTCTTCGGATTTCTTCTTCTCGCCTTTCTCCCCGTAGAGCTCGGAGAGCAGTTCCAGCGCCCGGATCTTGTCATTGAGGTAACGGGGATTGCTCTCCCGGGAGGCCTCAACGGCCAGGGAGACGGCCCGGTCGAAATCCCCCCGGCGGCGGGCGATCTCGGCTTTCTTGATCCGGGCCAGGGAGTTGACCGGGTAGCGCTCCAGCAGCCCATCGGCGACCCGGTCGGCAAGATCGAGGTCGTCCGCGGCGATCAGTTCGTCCACCACCTCGATGGTGGCGGCAAAATAATCCCGGCACCCCCTGATCCTTCGGGCCATCAGGGAATGATACCCCGCCTCCCCGGGTTGACCGAGGGCGGCGTGGGCGTCGGCCAGGACCTGGTGGCCGAGGCTCAATTCGTCGGTGTAGTAGAAGGGGGTCTGGGCCGCGGCCGGCCGGGCAAGTTCGAGGGCCTCCCCGGGCTTTCCCTCCTCGAGCAGGATCCGGGCCCGGTTGATCGCCACCCGGGAGTTCCCGGGAAAGCGGCTGTCGATCTTCTTGAAGTGTTCCTCGGCGGACCGGTGGCGACCGTCCTCGATGTCCATCTCCGCCAGGTGGATGTGAGAGCCGTACCAGCCCGGGGTGTGGTTGAGGATCTCCCGGAAGGCCTTCCGGGCCTGCTGGCGCTGGCCGCTCTTCCGCCGGGAAACCCCGATCATCAGTTCGAGATCGGGGTTGCGGGGCTTGAGCTTCAGGGCTTTCTTGTAGGCGGCGATCGCCGATTTCAGGTTCCCGGTCTTCTCGTAGAGCCGGCCCAGGTCCTTAAGACGCATATACTCGGGACCGAACTCCCGGATCAGCTTTTTCAGGTCGGAGCGGGCGGAGACGAAATTCTCCAGGGAGGTCTCCAGCCGGACCAGTTTTTTCAGGGCCCGTTCCCGCTGCGGGTTTCCCTTCTTCACGGCCCGGTAAATTTTGATCATCTCTCCTTTCCGGTCCCGCCGGGAATAAACCCGCTCCAGGCGCTCATAGGGAACCCACTCCTCCGGGTACTGGCGGATCAGTTTCCGGTATTCCCGGATCGCCATCCGGTCGTCACCGGCCGACTCGTAGTCCCGGGCGATCTGCTTCCTGACATCCAGCACCTCCCGGGGGCGGTCGGCAGGGATCTTTTTCAGGGCCCGGCGCAGAACCACGACCGCTTCCCGGGGCCGATTTCTCCGTTCCAGGAGACGGGCCAGTTTGCGGTACCGGGATACCCGGTCGGGGTGGGCGGAGATCTCCTGCCAGAGGTTCTTCTCCTCTCCCGGCTGGAGTTTGAGACCGGCGGGTATTTTAATCATTCAGGTCTGCCTCTCGGATTGAAAATTTAGGCTGCTGATAAAAAAAGGGGTGGCATTGTAGCCGATCCTTTCAATCTGTCAACACCTTATCCACAATTATCAACCGCTTTTCCACAGGTTATACACAACTTTTCCGGACCGGGCCGGATATTCAGCTGTCCCCAAGGTCGGACCCGTTGGACCGGTCGGACGCGTCCGACTGCAAGAAAAACAGTGCTGAAAAGGCCGCGCGGGAAGGGTCGGCGAAAACAAAGGGATCAGTCGGCAATAATTGCCTGTGGAAAATGGTGGACAAGCGGTGGATAACTTTTCCCGCCGTCTCAGCCGCCCCCGACCGGCGGGAAGAGGCGGACTTCGTCGCCGGGCTTCAAGACGGCCGACTCGGGTACCCGGATGTCGTTGACCAGGGCCATCCGGAAGCCCGGGGCGGGGAGTTTCAGCCGTTCCATCAGCTCGCCGACGGTGGTCCCCTCCTCCACCCGGCAGGCGAATTCGGGGTCCCGGGCCGGTTTCCGGAAGGCCCCGTAGAGCTGGACCCTAACCTCCACCGCCGGCGCCTTTCAGACCGATCCGGGAGAACTCCGCCGACTCCAGGTCGAGGTAGAGCAGTTCGTTGGTCAGCGGGGTCTCCCGCCCCAGAAGGATCTTCACCGCCTCCATCGCCTCCAGGGCCGCGACCGCGGCCGGGGTGACGGTCGGGGTGCCGAGGACGGCCTCGATTCCCCGGGCCGACTCCCCGCTCCGGCCGGGGTAGAGGGCGGTGGAGAGGGTCTCCTCTCCGGGAAAGACCGTCGCCACCTGGCCCATAAAACCGCCGACCGCCCCGTGGACCAGGGGAAGACCGAGCCGGCCCGCCGCCTTTTCGAGGAGAATCCGGACGGCGATCCGGTCGAGGGCGTCGATCACCACCTCGGCGCCGGAGAGCAGTTCGTCCGCGTTTTTCCCGGTCAGGAAGACCGGACGGGGAACGACCTCGACCGCCGAGTTGACCGCCTTCACCCGCTCGGCGGCCCGTTCGACCTTCTTCCGGCCGATGTCCGCCTCCCGGCAGAGGAGCTGGCGGTTGAGGTTGTCCTCGGTGAAGCTGTCGCCGTCGATCAGGATCAGGCGCCCGACCCCGAACCGGGCCAGCAGCTCGATGATCAGCCCGCCCAACCCCCCGGCCCCGACCACCGCCGCCGCCGCCGAGAGGAGGCGGACCTGGCCGTCGAGGCCCAGGGAGGCGATGTTCCGCCGGTAGCGGAGGGGGATGACGCCCTGCCGGAGGGCGGCGATCTCCACCTCCCGCTCGGAAACCGAGACGGCGGCGGCGACCCGCCGGACCCCGGAGAGGTCGAGGCCGGAGTATTCCTGATCCCCCGAGGTCTGAACCCGTTTCGCCGCGGAGGCGATCAATCCGGCGAAGGAGTTCTTCATCAATAAAATTTCCTTCGGGAAATTTTATTCCACGGTGACCGACTTGGCCAGATTGCGGGGCTTGTCGATATCGCAACCCCGCTGACGGGCGACGTAGTAGGCGAAAAGCTGCAGCGGGATGGTGTTGATCAGCGGCTGGAGGATGTCGATCGAGCGGGGGACGGGGATGACGTCGTCGACGTGGCCGGCGATCTCTTCGTCCCCCTCGACGGCCACCGCCACCACCTTGCCTTCCCGGGCCTTGATCTCCTGGATGTTGTTGATCATCTTCTCGTAGGTGGAGTCCCGGGGGACGACGGCCACGGTCGGGAAGTCGGGGTCGATCAGGGAGATCGGTCCGTGCTTCATCTCCCCGGCGGCATAGCCCTCGGCGTGGAGGTAGGAAATCTCCTTGAGTTTCAGCGCCCCCTCCATCGCGATCGGGAAATTGTAGAGCCGGCCGATGTAGAGGAAGTTCTCGTAGCGAGCGTAACGGCCGGCGATCTCCTCGACCCGGGAGGCTGATTCGAGGACCTGTCGGAGCTGGCCGGGGAGTTTCTTCAGGGCCCGGGTGATGAAGAGACCCTCGGTCAGGGAGAGGCGCTGGTAGCGGCCGACCAGGAGCGCCATCAGGGTGAGGATCACGCACTGGGAGAGGAAGACCTTGGTCGAGGCGACCCCGATCTCGGGGCCGGCGTGGTTGTAAACCCCGGCCTCGGTCTCCTTGGCAATGGTAGAGCCGACCACGTTGACCAGGCCGAGGCAGAGCGCCCCCTTGCGCTTCGCCTCCCGGATGGCGGCCAGGGTGTCGGCGGTCTCCCCCGACTGGGAGATGGCCAGCACCGCCGTCTTCTCGTCGAGCCGCAGGTTGCGGTAGCGGAACTCGGAGGCGTACTCGACCTCGACGGAGAAGTCGGTGATCTTCTCGAAGATGTAGCGGGCGAGCAGGCCGGCGTAGTAGGAGGTGCCGCAGGAGACGAAGTGGATCCGCTCCATCGCCTTCAGCCGGTCGAGCACCCCTTCCAGCCCGCCCAGCCGGGCGACACCCTCACCCTCGAGGAGCCGCCCCCGCAGGGCGTTGGCGACCGCCTCGGGCTGCTCGAAGATCTCCTTGAGCATATAATGTTCATATCCCTTCTTGTCGGCGGCGTCCTGGCCCCATTCGACCGTCTCCGCCTCGCGGACCACCCGCCGGTCCTGAAAATCGCTGATCGAGTAGTCGTCCTCGTTGAGGATCGCCAGCTCGTTGTCCCGCAGGTGGATTACCTGGTTGGTATGCCGGATCAGGGCGTTGACGTCGGAGGCGGCCAGGAACTCGTCCTTCCCGATCCCCAGGATCAGGGGGGAGCCGCGCCGGGCGAGGACGATCTGGCGCGGGGATTCGCGGTGGAAGAGGGCGATCCCGAACGTTCCCTGGACCAGTCCCAGGACCTTCTTCACCGCCGCCGCCAGGTCGCCCCGGTAATACTCCTCGATCAGGTGGACCAGGACCTCGGTGTCGGTCTCGGACTTGAAGGTGTGGCCCTTCTTCTCCAGTTCCTCCTTCAGGGAGAGGTAGTTCTCGATGATTCCGTTGTGGACCAGGAAGATCCGGTCGTTCTCCCCGGTCTGGGGGTGGGCGTTGGCCACGCTGGGCCGGCCGTGGGTGGCCCAGCGGGTGTGGGCGATCCCCATCGTTCCCCGGGGGTCGGCCCCCTTGACCTTCTCCTCCAGGCGGCTGACCTTGCCGACCTCCTTGACCAGGCAGGTATCCTTCCCGTCGGTCACGGCCAGGCCGGCGGAGTCGTAACCCCGGTACTCCAGGCGCTTGAGGCCCTCGATGAGGATCGGGACCGCTTCCCGGGGTCCGATGTAACAGACGATTCCGCACATATGAACGTTCCTTGGGTTAAATTGTTGCGGTAACTCAGAGGCAATTGGCTTAATATAGCAGACAATCGGGATGGCCCGGTAATTTTTTTCGACCGGCGACGGCTCCGACGGCGATACCGAGAGCGATTGAATGTACAACCCGGGAAAAGATGAACTGAGATGACGAGGGAAGGGAGATACGACGTGATCGTGGCCGGGGCGGGCCACGCCGGAATCGAGGCGGCGATGGCGGCGGCCCGGATGGGGGCCGAAGTCCTGCTGATCACCATCAACGCCGACCGGATCGGGGCCCTCTCCTGCAACCCGGCGATCGGGGGTTTGGGCAAGGGGCAGCTGGTAAAGGAGATCGACGCCCTGGGCGGGGAGATGGCGAAGGCGGCCGACGAGTGCGCGATGCAGTACCGGCGCCTCAACACCCGCAAGGGGCCGGCGGTCCGGGCGACCCGGGTCCAGGTCGACCGCCACCGCTATGGCCTGGCGATGAAACGGCGGGTGGAGAGGGCGGAGAACCTGCGGGTTTACCAGGCGACCGTGGAGGAGGTGATCCGCGAAAACGGCCGGGCGGCCGGGATCCGGACCGCCCTGGGGGAGATAATTTCCGGCCGGCGGGTGATTTTGGCCCCGGGAACTTTCCTCCGGGGTCTGATCCATATCGGAGAGAGGAACTACCCCGCCGGGAGGATGGGCGACCCCCCGGCCGCCGGGCTGGCCGAGTGGCTCGGCGGGGCCGGCTTCACCCCGGGAAGGTTCAAGACCGGGACCTGCCCCCGGCTCGACGGGCGGACGATCGACTTCGCCCGCCTGGAGGTCCAGGAAGGCGACCCCGACCCCCGGCCCTTCTCCCTCTCCTCTCCCCGGCCGGAGATCACGCAGATCCCCTGCCACGTCGCCTGGACCAACCCCCGGACCCACCGGATCATCGCCTCCGGCCTCGACCGCTCACCCCTCTTTTCCGGGGCGATCAAGGGCCGGGGGGTCCGTTACTGTCCCTCGATCGAGGACAAGGTGGTCCGCTTCCCCGCCCGGGAACGGCACCACGTCTTCCTGGAGCCGGAAGGCCGGGATACCGTCGAGTACTACCCGAACGGGATCTCGACCAGCCTCCCGGTCGATCTCCAGCGGGAGATGATCCGGAGTATCGCCGGCCTGGAAGAGGCGGTGATCATCCGACCCGGTTACGGGATCGAGCACGACTACATCGACCCCACCGGGCTCTACCCCACCCTGGAGAGCAAACCGGTACCGGGCCTCTACCTGGCCGGTCAGGTCAACGGGACCACCGGCTACGAGGAGGCGGCGGCCCAGGGCCTGCTGGCCGGGATCAATGCCGTCCTCTCGCTCAGAAATGAGAAACCCTTCATCCTCTCCCGTTCCCGGGCCTACATCGGGGTTTTGATCGACGACCTGGTCACCAAAGGTACCGACGAACCCTACCGGATCTTCACCTCCCGGGCCGAGTACCGTCTTTCCCTGCGGGAGGACAATGCCGACCTGAGGCTGCGGGAGGAAGGCTGCCGGCTGGGGCTGGTTGATTCGGAGGAGGGGGAGAAGATCAGGGAAAAAAGAAAGGCGATCGGGGAGACCCTCCGGCTGCTGGCCGAACGGAAGATCGCCCCCGGGGAGGAGGCCGACCGCCTCCTGGCCGAATCCGGCAGCCCGCCGATCCGGGAGAAGACCGCTCTTCGGGACCTGCTCCGCCGCCCCGGTGTCAACCTCCAGACCCTGGCGAAATTCGAACCCGCGCTGGCCGGGCTGGATCCGGCGGTCGGCGAACAGGTCCAGATCGAGGTCAAGTACGAGGGTTTTTTCGCCCGGCAGGAGAGCGATGCGGCACGGTTGAGAAGGCTGGAGGAGGTCGCTCTCCCCCCGGGCTTCGACTATTCGACCATCCCGGGATTGAAAGCGGAGGTCCGGGAGAAACTCTCCCGCCTGCGGCCCCTCGATCTCGGCCAGGCCTCCCGGATCCCCGGTGTCACCCCGGCGGCGATCTCAATCCTGCTGGTCTGGCGGAGGAAAAACAAGACTGGAGCAACCGGGTAGTTTTTTGACAGGATAACGGGATCTCCGGAATTCAGTACCGGAAAATCCGACTCGTCCGACCTGTCCGACAGGTCTGAGTCGTCCGACTCGTCCGACCTGTCCGACTCGTCCGATATCAGGAATATGCCCAGCAAAAAAATAGAAAACCATCGACAAGTCGAGCAGGCGGCCCGCGGGCTGGGGTTCGACCTCTTCGGCACCGCCGCCCTGCCGGACCTCGCCGAGCTGTCGCTCGAACTCTCGCCGGAGACCACGGGAAAGCTCCGGACCGGGATCGCCCTCGGGGTCTTCCTCTCCGACGGCGTTCTCGAAGACATCATCGACCGGCCGAACCGTCTCTACCTCCACCACTACCGGCAGGCAAATTACTTCCTCGACCGGAGCGCTCTCGGGCTGGCCCGCCGAATCGAGGCGATGGGGGCCCGGGCGGTTCCCATCGCTGCTTCCCAGACCATCGACTGGACGACCCAGCGGGGCCACCTCTCCCACAAGGAAGTCGCCCGGCGGGCTGGGCTGGGCTGGATCGGGAGAAACAACCTCCTGGTCACCCCTCAGCGGGGTTCCCGGGTCCGGCTGGTCACGGTCCTGACCGACCTCCCGCTTGCGACCGGACATCCGCTGGAACGAAACTGCGGCGACTGCCGGGATTGTCTCCAGGTCTGTCCAGCGGGGGCGATCCGTGAGGACCCGGCGGAATTCGATCACCGCGGATGTTTCGAGCAGCTCAAGGTCTACAGGAATTCCCTCAACCTCGGGCATTATATCTGCGGGGTCTGCGTGAAGGCCTGCCGGGGAGGGAGGGGGAGCAGTGAGCAGTGAGCAGTAAGCAGTAAGCAGTAAGCAGTAAGCAGTAAGCAGTAAGCAGTGGGAGCGTCCGACTCGTCCGACCCGTCCGACCCGTCCGACCCGTCCGACGCTCCGGCCGATCGGCAGCCCCGGTCTCAATAGAGCCGGTTCTTGTCGACCTTGGAGCCGAGGGAGTCGCCGCAGACCGGACAGGTATAGTCGTACTTGTCCCCGCCGGGCAAAACCAGGAGCAGCCGTTTTTTCACCTCGACCGGCCGCTTGCACCGGGGGCAGTAAAGCGTCACCGCGTCGAACTCGTTGAAGTAATCTTCTCTCATTTGTATTGTGGATTCCGCCTCGATAATATACTTTTTCCGGGCGGTTATTTTCAGCAAATTTCTTTTGGAGAATAAATTTTGATCGGGATCATAGACTACGGGATGGGGAATCTCAGGTCGGTGGAGAAGGCTCTCGAGCACCTGGGAGCCCGGTGCGCGATTCTCAACCGGCCGGAAGAAGCCGTCGGCCTCGCCGGTTTCATCCTCCCCGGGGTGGGCGCCTTCGCCCGGGCGATGGAGAATCTCCGGGCCGGCGGGTGGGTTGAAGAGATCCGCCGGATCGCCGGCGAGGGTTATCCCCTGCTCGGGATCTGCCTCGGGCACCAGCTCCTCTTCTCCCGAAGCGAGGAGGGTAAAGGGGCCGAGGGCCTGGATTTCATCCCCGGCCGGGTGGTCCGGCTCCCGGAGACGGCCGGGATCATCCCCCATATGGGCTGGAACCAGCTCCGCTTCCCCCGCCCCCACCCGCTCTTCTCCGGCCTGGAAGAGGGCAGCTGGGTTTACTTCGTCCACTCCTATGTCGCCGGGCCCGAAGACCCGGGGGTGGTCACCGCCGTCACCGATTACGGGGGGGAGTTCGTCTCCGCCGTATCCCGGGAAAACATCCACGGCCTCCAGTTCCACCCGGAAAAGAGCCAGGCGGCGGGCTTGAAGATTCTGGAAAATTTCATCCGGATCGTGGGGGAAGGGACGGGCTTGCCGGCCGGGGGTGTTGATTAAACTTTCGATCCCGATAGCGATCCCGATAGCGATAGCGATTTCGATAGCGACATACCGGAAGACGGGGAAAGTGGTTACCCCGTCCCGGGATGAAAATTTCTTCCACTAAAATTTTTCGGAGAAAATTATATTTTGTTAGCGAAGAGGATCATACCCTGCCTGGACGTCAAGGACGGACGGGTGGTCAAGGGGGTCAACTTCCTCGATCTCCGGGACGCCGGGGACCCGGTCGAACAGGCCCGGTTCTACGAGAACGAGGGGGCGGACGAGCTGGTCTTCCTCGACATCACCGCCTCCTCGGAAGCCAGGAAGACGATCGTCGAGCTGGCCCGCCGGACCGCCGACCAGGTCTTCATCCCCTTCACGATCGGGGGCGGGATCGGAGGGTTGGAGGACATCCGGGAGATCCTCAGGGCCGGGGCGGACAAGGTCTCCCTCAACACCGCCGCCGTCCTCGACCCCGGGCTGATCGACCGGGCCGCCGACCGGTTCGGTTCCCAGTGCGTGGTGGTCGCCGTCGACGCCTGCCGGAAGTCGGGGGGTTGGGAGGTATTTACCCATGGGGGTAGGACCCCGGCGGGTATCGACGCCGTCGAATGGGCCCGGCAGGCGGCTGAACGGGGAGCGGGGGAGATCCTGCTCACCAGTATGGACGGCGACGGAACGCTGGCTGGTTACGACCTGGAGCTGACCCGGGCGGTCAGCCGGGCGGTCTCCGTTCCGGTGATCGCCTCCGGGGGGGCGGGCGATCTGGAGGATCTTTACCGGGCGTTTGCGGAGGGGGAGGCCCAGGCGGTTTTAGCGGCCTCGATCTTCCACTTCCGGACCCACTCGGTCAGGGAGGCCAAACGTTTCCTCCGCGGCCGCGGCATCCCCGTCCGGTTAAAGTAGCACAGGCATTCCTGCCTGTGTTCCCATCTGAGGTAGGGGGATGCCTGCCTGTGCTCTCTGCCGCGCCAAAAAAAGTAGCACAGGCATTCCTGCCTGTGTTCCCATCTGAGGGCGGGGTGGCCGCCGGCCTGTGCGTTCCGGCCGAGCGGGCACAGGCCGGCGGCCTGTGCTACCATCTGAGGTAGGGGGATGCCTGCCTGTGCTCTCTGCCGCGCCAAAAAAAGTAGCACAGGCATTCCTGCCTGTGTTCCCATCTGAGGGCGGGGTGGCCGCCGGACTGTGCGTTCCGGCCAAGCGGGCACAGGCCGGCGGCCTGTGCTACCGTCTGAGGTAGGGGGATGCCTGCCTGTGTTATCTGACGTGGGGGTACCAGTAGTTGAACTCGTCGTCGGTGATCCTGATCACCCGATTCTCAATCGGGCGGCCGGCACGGCTGACCAAATAGATCTGCCAGTTGTCCCCGTCCCGGAGAGAGGAGAAGATAACCGATTCCCCGGCCGGTGACAGGGTGGGCGAATGGTCGGGGGCGGGATCCCGGGTGATATTCACAAACCTGCCGTCATCGACGAAGCTCAGCCAGATATCATCCTGCCCGGCGGCCCCGGAAACGTAGAGAAGGGCCAAACCCTCCGGGTCATCCAGGCAGGTCATCCGGCTGTTCCGCATCGCGTTGGTAATTAACTCCCGGGGTTCCCCGCCGGAAAGCTCCAGCTGGTAAATCTTGTACCTTCCCATCCGGTCATAGCCGAAGAAGATTTTGCTCCCGTCGGGAGAAAAGACAATCGCTCCCCCGCTCCCCTCGGAAAATTCGGTCAGGGTGCGGGAGTTTCCGCCGGAAAGGTCGTAAAGTTCCAGGTTGTCCACGCCGGAACTTTGGGAGAAGAAGGCCAGGAAGCTATCATCCGGCGACCAGACCGGGAAGGTATCCGGTTCCGGATTGTCGGTGATCCTCTCCAGCGCCTCCCCGTCCTGGTCGGCCAGATATACCTCCCGGTTTCCATCCCGATCCGAGGTGAAGGCGATCCTTTCCCGGTCGGATGCCCAGCTGGCGAAGCAATTGTCGGCGTCCCCATCGGTCAGCTGCCGCATCTCCCCGGAGAGGCAATCCAGGATATAGATCTGGTTGGTCCCGCTCTTGTCGGAGTGGACCAGGATCTCCATCTCCAGGGGAACGGCCGGCTCGAATGGACGAACAATCTCCCCCGGGGAGGCCGTGGGAGTTGGCGACGGTTTCGGGGTCGCGGGCGGCGGGGTGTTTGCAGGCACGGGCGAGGGCGCTTCCGCCGGCGGGGGGAGGGTCCGGCAACTGGCCAGCAGGACGGAAAAGAGGATTATGATTGAGGTCGAAAAATGTCTCATACCATTAGCGGGAATCAGCGGCCGGTCCTTAACGTCGAAAGCAAGATTATAACACACAATCGAAGTGGGACAAGCCGGTTGAAACCATAAAGAGGCGGGCTGCCGCGCGGGGCAGCCCGCCTCCGCGGGCAGGAAGAATTAAAAGATCAGGCTGGCGGCCAGAATCAATTCGAAATCAGGCGATCCGTCATCAAGACCGATCCCGATCCCGCCCCTTCCGGCGAATTCTTCGGTGAAGCTGTATTCCACGCCCCCGGTCAGCTCGATCTGGCTGTCCATATCCTTGTAAGCCTCGGTGGCGAAGTTGAGTTCACCGAGAATGTCCAGTTTCCGCGTGGCTTCAAAGATAACCCCGCCCCCGATCATAAACTGGGTTTCCCCGTCAATCTCGCTCTTTACCCCGTTCATCTTGTAATCGGCGTCGGCGTTTATCCGCAGCCCGAGATGCCCGATCAGGGCGAATATGTCATCAATGTAATAGCGGGCCGCGCCGAAGAATTCGACGTTGAACTCCCCGCTGGCATTGTAGTGGATCACCTTCTCGGAACCGGTGGGAAGGGTAAATAAAAGTCCGGCGGAGAGAAGAACCGGGTCGTCGAGAAACTGGTACTTCCCCCAGATATCGATATCGCCGATGCCGGTCTCGGAGCTTCCCCCGTCCGGTTTCATATTCACCAGGAAGACCCGGCTGCCGAGTTCCAACTCGGGCAGGTCGGCGAAAGTCAGGCCGAAGGTCGGCCCGATCAGCCAGCCCTTGGCATTATCCCATTTCTGGTAACGGAACTGGCCGTCCAGGTAGGCGCCGGTAAAAACCGCCCCATCCCACTCCACCCTCTGGAGCAGGCGGGTGTCGGGGGAGACCTGGGCCACCCCGGTCACCGGAACCACCAGGAGTACCGCCAGCAATATCCACAGATATTTTCCGGACATCGCGACCTCCTTTTCTGTTAACTTTGCGCCCGGCCCTTGCCGGACACGCTACTCGATTCGACCATCATACACCAACAACCGGGTTGTTCAAGGCATAATTGGAGAATGGGGAGGCCGCTTATAGTTCATTCCCCATTCCCTATTCCCTATTCCCCATTCCCCATTCCCTAAAAGAAATACGACGAGCCGGCGAAGACGTAGAGGAAGGACTCCCTGGCGTCCACTTTGACCAGGGTTCCCTCCGCGCCCCAGCCGACGAAATCCCCGCTCCCCCAGCTGTAGTTCACCCCCAGGTTCAGGGAGGTGTTCTCGGTCTCCCGGCCGATACTGGCGGTCAGACCGTACTTGTTGATATGACCTGGATAATACGAGGTTTCTGGGTTGGCATCGGGGGCGGCCGAAAGGCTGGTGAAGAAACCGGCCCGGAGGGGATAGTTCTCGGCGACGTAGTACTCTCCGCCCAGGCTGACGTCGAGGACCGGCTCGTACTTGATCCGGTAGGTCCAGGTGGTCCCGAACTGGTCCTTGCCCTTCAGCCGGTTGTACTTCTCGGCAAAGTGGTAGATCAGGTCGAGGGCCACCGACCACTTTCCCGGTTCGGACCAGGCCGCCCCGGCCGCCACCTGCGCGGGGATGGTATTCTCCGTTTCCGCGTCATCGACGTAGTTGACCAGGACGAAATCCTCGTAACTCTGCTTGGTCAGCAATTCCCCGGAACCGGAGAGATGGACGGAGGGAGGCTGGACGGTTAGGCCGAACGACCAGTTGCGGTCGAGCCGGTAGTGGGCGCCCACGACCGCGAGCAGGCTGAGGTCGTTGTACTTGATGTCTTCCGACCAGGTGTGCTGGGCGTAACGGAGAATGTCCCGGAACCAGCTGAAAGTGCGGTAGACGCCGAAGACCGAAACCCCCAGCGACAGGGACTCGTCGACGTTGCAGGCGATGCTGGGTCCCAGCCAGACCGACTGGTCGTCCTTGTTGTACTTGTAGTACTCGTAAGTGGAAGGGTAGGCCTCGAGGTCGTTGGAACGGGCCAGGTAGGGGACGAAGGCGGAGAAGGCCAGGACCCATCTCTCGTCGAGTTTCCAGACCGAGCCGAAGGCGGTGGGGATGACCAGGAAGGAATCGACGTCGATATCCTGGCCGGGCGACCATCCCGAGTCCGAGCGATAGGTGGCCAGACCGTAAATGCTGGCCGAGAGGGAGACCGTGTTGTTCCGGGTCCGGGCCAGCCCCCCGGGGTTGTAGAAGCAGGACTCGGTCGAGGTGGCCAGGGCGATCGCCGCCCCGCCCATCCCGGCCGCCCGGTCGCCGACGATAAAGTCCCGGTAATTACCCTCTCCGGCCAGCAGTCCGAAGGGAACCAGGAGCAGGAATGCCGGCAAAAGGAGATAAAACGACCTTCTCATATCTCACCTCCCTGTCGTTAATGATAGAACTTCCCATCAGAAGATATAGGCCGAGGAGAGGAAGACGAAGAGCTGGTACTGGCTCTGGTCCACCGGAACCGGATCGAAGTCATCCCCGATCCCGACCGTCTTCCCGCTGCCCCAGACGTAATTCACCCCCAGCGAGAACGTGGTGTGCTCGGACTCGTTGCCGACGCTGAAACTCACCCCGTACATATCGACGTCGTCCTGGCTTTCACCGAGGTCGTTCCGGTCCACCCCGGGGGAGGAGGAGAGATTGGTGAAGACCCCGGCCCGGACGGGATACCCCTCCATAACGTAATACTCCCCGCCCAGGTTGAAGTTCACCACCCCTTTCCGGCGGCGGCTGGTGGAGATGGGCAGGCCCGTCCAGGTATCCTCGCCGGACAGCTGGAGGTAGCTGGTCGGAAGGTGGTAGGTGCAGTTCCCTTCCAGGGTGAATTCCCCCTCTCTTTGCCAGGCCGCCCCCAGGGTGAACCTGGCGGGAAGACGGTTCCGGCTCTTCATATCTTTCGCCTGGACCAGCTGGTCGCTTTCCTGGCTGCCCAGGCTGACGGCGTAGAGCAGATCCCCCCGGCCGGATAGGTTCAGGGAGGGGGTCTGGACGGCCGCCCCCAGGAAGACCTCGTCGGACAGGGCGTACTGCGCCCCGGCCAGTCCGAGTAGCCCGTAATTGTTGAAGTCGATGCTGTATATCCGGGTCAGGACTTTCTCCACCTCCAGATTGTCCGCGTCGGCGTAGAGATAGGCCCATTCCTGCTTGTTGGCCAGGGAGCGGTAGACCAGGTAAACCCCCGCCCCCAGGCTGAGCCGATCTCCCGCCCGGAAGCCCAGGGAAGGGCCGATCCAGGTACTGCTGTCGTCGAAAGTAGCGTAATAATAGTCGGAGCGCAGCAACCCCGGTATGTCCGGCCGCCTTTCGAAAGAGTGCCGGACATTGAGGTCAAGGTTGTCCGGGGTGAAGACGGAGAAGGCCAGGGCCAGGCCGTCGGAGACCTTGAGGATGGAACCGAAGGTGGAGGGGATGGACTCGAAGTCGCGGGCCTTGAAGGTCTCTCCCTCCCCGAGGCCGTCCGCAATCCGGATACCCTGGAGCCCGTAGAGGCTGACCGAGAGGGCGATCCGGGAACCGGCTACCCGGGCCAGCCCGGCCGGGTTGTAGTAGCAGGCGTCGAGGTCGTCGGTGGTGGCCGCCACCGCCCCGCCCATCCCGGCGGCCCGGTCCCCCATCAGGTAATTCTGGTAGTTGGTATCGTCGCCGAAGAGGGTGGGAGAGAAGGCGGCCGGCAGGAGAAAGATGACTGATCCGAGCGCGAATATCTTTGTTTTCATCAAACCAGTCCCCGGAAAGCGCGGCGGATATGAAGCGGCTGGTCGCCGATTCTTTCCCATTATTCACAATTCATACCGCGGTTCAAGGCGGATTTTTCTTCCCATCGCGCGGTTTCGGGATAAGATGTCCGCTTGAACAACCAGGGCAGGACGGCGAATATGCTCAGGGAAAAAGCAGATAACAGTAACCCGGTACTTCTCTCCAGCGGTTCGCTCCGCAACTACGGGCTCGACCGGGTATTCGAGATCGCCGCCCGCTGCGGCTACGACGGGGTGGAACTGATCGTCGACGAGCGGACCGATTCCGTCCACGCGGACTATCTCCGGAAGCTGGCCGAACGATATTCCACTCCGATTCCGGTGGTTCACGCGCCCTTCGCCTTCCTCGATCCCCCCGGCTGGGAGAAGGACGAGCTCTTCCGGCTGATCCGGTCGGTCCGGCTGGCCGAGGAGGTCGAGGCGCGCTCGGTGGTCCTCCATACCCCCTTCTACACCGACCGGATCTTTTGCCGCTGGCTGGAAGAGTCCCTGGGTGAGTTCCAGGGAAAAAACACGGTCACCATCCTGGTCGAGAATATGCCCTGCTACCGGAAGGTGGGGGGGAGGCTGGGCAAAATATTCACCATACCCGACCTGGCGGAGCGCAACCGGAAGGGTCTCTGGAAAATGGTCCCCGGTTTCCTCCTCCCCGCTTGTTTCCCCCTGAGCGATCTCGACCGGATGGCACAGTTCCCCCATATCATCCTCGACACCACCCACCTCGGCACCGCCGGGATCGACCCGATCTCCGCCTTCGATCGGTTCCGCTGGAAGATCGGCCACATCCACCTCTCCAACTACGACGGCCGGGAGCACCTGGAGCTCCGGACCGGGTTCCTCGACCTGGCCGCCTTCCTCCGCCACGTCACCGCCTCCGGCTACCGGGGCGGATACTGCCTGGAGATAATGCCGGAGTACTTCGACTCCCACGACGTCGACTCCACCGTCCGGCTCCTCTCCGAGAACCTGGCCTTCATCCGGGAAGGGATCGCGGGGGAAAACTCCGAATTACCGGGCCGGGGCGCCTGACGGCCGGACGGTCAGCTATCGTCGAGGGCGGCCCGGAGCTTGGCGGTCAGGTAGCCGGAGACGATCTTCTGGATCTTCAGCATCAGCGCGGGGTCGAGCTTCCGGATGTCTTCCAGGACCGGGTAATCCCACCGCCGCAGGGCGATCCTCCCCCGGGCCCGGGCTTCGATCGGGGACGGACCGGGTGAGATGAAGTCGCAGGAGTCGGCCAGGAAGTCCCCCCGCCCGACCCGGGCCACCTCCTCCCCTTCCCGGCTGATCGCCGCCGTCCCCTCGAGGACCAGGTAGAGCGACTGCTGCCGCTCGCCCTCCCGGACGATGTAACCGTCTTCCCGTTCCTCCCTCCTGCCGGTCCGCCAGAAATAGAGGAACTCCCTCCGGGTCATCAGCCGGAAGGACTTCCGGTAGATCTCCTCCAGCGGCCCGGAAAGTTCGATCGGGCGGCGCTGCCGGAGCAGCCGGACCACCTGGTAGGCATTGACCAGGATGAAACCGGTGTTCCAGACGGTCATCGAGAGGTTATCCGCCCGCAGGGCGTAGATGATGAAAGCCGCCTGGGAGAGGACCAGGGTCAGCCTCAGCCAGAAGACCTCCCGGATCAGGAAGGCGGCCAGCATCAGGACGTAAGCCAGGTTTAAACAGATATCGTTCATTTCCTTTTTGGCGGCCGGGGAGAGGCCCGTTAATCCCCGCCCGGAACCGGCAGATTTATGCCGGGTTTCGCAATTATACCTCATTTGCCGGGATGGGCCCGAAAAAATATTGCCGGCCGGGGGAGGAACCCTCGAAAACCGATTACCCCTTCCGAAAATTCTGTTCAGGTTTTCCACCCGGATGCGGCCGCCGGGAAACGCCAGGTTCGCCCGGGGCCCGGGCCGGCTTTTCCCGATCCGGGGTTACCGGTGGACAGGAGACGGCCGGATATATTAACATCCACGGTTTTCGGCGGTTTCGGGCAGGAACTTATGAACACTCCTACAGACGAATGGCACGCGCTTTCCGGTGAGGAAGTGCTCTCCCGGCTGGACTCACGGCTCGTCGGGCTGAGCGCCGAGGAAGCCGTCCGGCGGCTTGAGGAGCACGGTCCCAACCGGCTCCCGGAGGAGAAGCCGCCCCACCCCCTGGTCCGCTTCGCCCGCCAGTTTCACAACGTTTTGATCTACGTCCTGCTGGCGGCGGCGGTGATCACCGCCCTGATGGGCCATTGGCTCGACACCTCCGTAATTGCCGGGGTGGCGGTCCTCAACGCCCTGATCGGCTTCATCCAGGAGGGCAAGGCCGAATCGGCCCTGGCCGCGATCCGGAAGATGCTCTCGGTCACCGCGGTGGTCGTCCGGGACGGGGAGAAAATTCAGGTCCCGGCCGAGGAACTGGTCCCCGGGGATATCGTGCTTCTGGCCTCGGGCGACCGGGTCCCGGCCGACCTGCGGCTCCTGGAGACCAGGAACCTTCTGATCGACGAATCCTCCCTGACCGGGGAGTCCCACCCGTCGGACAAGGACACCGCGGCCAACGAAACCGGCACCCCGCTGGGAGACCGGAGCGGGATGGCCTTCTCCGGCACCCTGGTCGCCTCCGGACGGGGGAAGGGCGTGGTGACGGAGACCGGGGCCGAAACCGAACTGGGGAAGGTCAACCGGATGGTCTCGGAGGTGGAGAAGACCACCACCCCGCTTCTGCAGCAGATCGGCCGCTTCGGACGCTTCCTGACCGTCTTCATCCTCGCCGCCGCGGCGGCGGTCTTCCTCTTCGGGATAATCGTCCGGGGGCTGGGCGCCGAGGAGACCTTCCTGATCGTGGTGGCGGTAGCGGTGGCCGCCATCCCCGAGGGGCTCCCGGCGATCATCTCGGTCACTCTGGCTCTCGGCGTCCAGCGGATGGCGAAACGCAAGGCGATTATCCGGCGCCTCCCCGCGGTCGAGACCCTGGGCTCGGTGACCGTGATCTGCTCCGACAAGACCGGCACCCTGACCCTGAACGAGATGTCGGTCCGGGAGGTGATCGTCAGGGAAGGAGAAGCCGAGGTTTCCGGCCAGGGCTACCGGCCGGAAGGCGAAATCACCCTGGGCGGGCGGAAGATCGAAGGGAACGCCGACCGGACAATGGCGAAGATACTGGAGTGCGCCGCGCTCTGCAACGACGGGCGGCTGCGGGAGTCGGAAGGCGAATGGCGGATCGAGGGGGGGCCGACCGAGGGAGCCCTGCTCGTGCTGGCGGTCAAGGGGAGAGTCGACATCGAGGGCCTGGCCGAGGAAAAGCCCCGGCTCGACCTGGTCCCCTTCGAGTCCGAGAGCAAGTATATGGCCACCCTCAACCGGGAGGGGGAAAAGACCGTGATCTGGATGAAGGGGGCGCCGGAACGGGTCCTGGCCCGCTGCCGAAGCCAGCTGGCCGGGGACGGGGAAGAGGAGATCGACCCCGCCTTCTGGGAGGAAAAGATCGCGGCGGCGGCAGGGCGCGGGCGGAGGGTGCTGGCCCTGGCGATGAAAAAAGCCGGGCCGGAGAAGAAGAAGCTGGCGGAGGATGACCTCCAAGATATGGTCCTCCTCGGCCTGGCCGGGATCGTCGATCCGCCCCGCCCGGAGTCGAAAGCGGCGGTCGCCGAGTGCCTCTCGGCCGGGATCACCGTGAAGATGATCACCGGCGACCACGCCGCCACCGCGCTGGCGATCGCCCGAGAGATCGGAATCGTGGGCGACGTGGCGCTCACCGGGCGCGAGCTGGAGAAGATGAGCGACGGCGAACTCTCCGAACGCGTCGGGGAGGTCAATGTCTTCGCCCGGGTCAGTCCCGAGGACAAGCTGAGACTGGTCCGGGCCCTGCGGACCCGGGGCCAGGTGACGGCGATGACCGGCGACGGGGTCAACGACGCCCCGGCCCTGAAGCAGGCCGACATCGGCATCTCGATGGGGATCAAGGGGACCGAGGCGGCCAAGGAGGCCGCCGAGATGGTCCTGGCCGACGACAACTTCGCCTCGATCGTCCATGCGGTCGAGGAGGGCCGGACCGTTTACGACAACATCCGCAAATCCCTGGTCTTCCTCCTCCCCACCAACGGCGGGGAGGCTCTCGTGATCATCGCCGCGCTCCTGCTGGGGAGGACCCTGCCGATCACCCCGCTCCAGATCCTCTGGGTGAATATGGTCACCGCGGTGACCCTGGCGATGGCGATGGGTTTCGAGCCGCCGGAGAGCAACCTGATGGACCGCCCGCCCCGGGCGCCCGGTGAGCCCCTCCTCCCCTTCCGCCTGATCGCCCGGGCGGCCTGGGGGAGCCTGCTCCTGGCCGGGGCGGCGTTTCCTCTCTTCCTCTGGTCGCGGGGAACGGGGACCGGGCTGGAGACCGCCCGGACCCTGGCCGTCAACGCCCTGATCGCCGGCGAGGTCTTCTACCTCTTCAACAGCCGCCGGATCGACGGCCATTCCTTCAGCCTCCGCCTCCTCTTCTCCAACCCGGCGGCCTGGGTCGCCGTCGGGGCGATGGCCGCCTGCCAGGCCGCCTTCACCTACCTCCCCCTCTTCCACAAGCTCTTCGGCACCGCGCCCCTGGCCGGAAAAGATTGGCTCCCGGTTCTCGGCGTGGGAATCGCGATCTTCCTCCTGGTGGAAGCGGAGAAGTTCATCTCCAACCGCTTCCGAAACTTGCAATTCCGACGCCGGAGGTGATCGACACCGGGACTTCGCTCAAAAGAACCGCGCCGAGGGAGAATACGTCACTCCCTCCGCCCCGTTACAGCCAGACTCTACAAGAAATAAGAGGGAATAATCATAGACTGAGAAGATCGCGGAAGGACTCCGATGGCCAAGAGAACAGGATCCGCCAGAACGTGGTTTTATGTCGCGACCATTATTGCCTGTCTGGGAAGGTTAATCCTCACCGCCAAATGTGAAATAGTTGCGCGGCCCGCCGACGCTGTGTCTTATGCCAATTCCGCCCTTAGTCTTCTCAACTACGAAAATGTTCACTGGCACCTGGCACATCCTCCGGGTTACCCACTGTTTATTGCCGCCGTTAAGATTCTGGGGATTCCACTCCGGGTGGGACACGAGCTCGCGTACCTGGCGGCCGCGGTTTTTTTCCTCTTCGCGCTCCGGAAGCTGAAAATAGCAAGGCGGCTTGCCTTCTGTGCTTTCTGCGTGCTTTTGTACGCTCCCACCACGTTTTTCACGTTCAATTTCGCCGCCAGCCAGTCATTGTTCGTGTCCCAGATGGTGATTTTTACAGCGAGCATCGGCCTGGTCGCGGGCAGCGAAAGAAATCGAGAGCGCTTCTTTTATTCTCTGGTTACGGGGATCAGCCTCGGCTTTGCAGCCGTAACCAGGAGTGAAACCTACTGGATGAACGCCTACTTCCTGTTTATCGCCGCTTGCATTATTGTCTGGAGAAAAAGACGACGACTATTCGTTCAAGACCTGCTGTACTTCGCGGTCATCCCGTTTTGCGCCGTCTACTTGATTCTGTTCTCGGTTGCCGGAGTATTTCGAGTAACGAAAGGTATTACCGGTACCAGCTTGATTTCGTCCCGCGAATACCAAAATGCCCACAACGCCCTCCTGCGGATAGATACGGGGAGCACGAAAAGGTTCATCCCGATCGACAATCAAGCCCTGGAGCTTGCCTGTAGGGCCAGCCCCACCTTCGCCACCCTAAAACCTCATCTCGATGCGGATACCAAACACCGCGAACACACAAGGAAATCTCTGGGTGAAAATCCGGATAATGAGTTTGCCTCGGGCTGGTTCCATTGCGCATTGAGACAGGCCGCCCGTCGCGCCAGGCGGGGTAAGCCCCAGAGCAACCTAGCAACGATATTCTCCCGGATCGGAGAAGAACTGAACGCTGCTTTCGAGGAAGGATTGCTGCCCGAGAGGAAACTTCTCGGGATCAGTCTTCTTGATCCTCGCATCCGGGTTTGGGGTCCCTATCTCCCAGGGTCGATAGCCAAAGTATTTCTAGCTTTCCTCTTTCCCCGTAAGATAGTCCGGCTGACCGAAATGGATGATCCTACGGTAGATGGCGAACTTTTTAATCAAGCCGCCGGCAGAAGAGTCGATCTGTTGAACGAGGACGAACCTCAAACATTCATTCCATTATTTGTTTTGAACTATGTCTATTATCTTATTAACGCTTCCGGCCTTATCTCATTCATACTTTTATTTGCATACCGTCATTCGAAAGTCTCCCAGCTCAATAAACTTGAGCTTTCTACCGAATATCGATTTTTCATCTCCGCTTGTGTATTCATTATCATTGCCCGTTCGCTTATGTACGCAATCCTCGACGCTGCTCATATGAATATATTTATCCTCGGCTATCTCTTCCCCTTTATGCCGGTATATTCAGCACTCTCACTGTTAAATGTCGGTATGCTTTTCCCGCAATTAACAGGTTTTTCTTCCTTTCGCGTAGAGGATACACCTCCCGGGGCTTCTTCCGGCGGTAACAGAACAGGGCGAGTATAATTTTCCAATACTCCATTACTCCTGGGAAAAACAGAGAAACATAGTTATATTCACTGATTACCCACTAAGAGGGCAATTTTGATGGTTATTCTCACCCAAAACCTGGTCCACGCCCCCAGCGCCGGGAAGCTGGCCGAGTATCCCTTTCTCGACAATCTCCAGGTCGCCAACGTCCACCTGTTATTGATCCCCTGGAATATATTCCTGGCCCTGCTCCCGGCGGTGCTGGGCTGGTATCTCCTTCGGCGGTATTCCTCGGTCCCGTTCTCCAGGATGCCTTCCGGAAAAAGGTGCGGGCTGGCGGCCCTCGCTCTTCTCTGGCTGATTATCTATCCCAACTCCATCTACCTGATCTCCGAAGCCCGGAAAATCCTCATCTACACGCCCCGGACCGGAATCCCCTACGAAGCGAGCATCCGCCATATCTGGCGGGTCTATTTTATCTTCGCTTACTCCCTGCTGGGGTGGGTGGGCTTCGCCGTCAGCCTGGGGCAGATCCGGCGGCTGACCGCCCGCCTCTTCTCGCCCCGGGCGGGCTGGGCGGCGGCGATCATCCTGGTTCCCGTGGGTACGCTGGGGACTTTTCTCGGGCTGTTCAACCGGTGGAATGTCTGGGAATCGGCGACCCATCCCCTCTTTATCCTCAGGGACGGGGTCGATCACCTCTCCGATCCGGTCCGGCTCCTCAACCTGGCCGCGATCAGCCTGGTCCTCTACTTCCTCTACCTGCTGGGCGAGCTTCTCTTCCGGATTCCGGGGACACAATACTTAATTCGGAATAATTAAGTATTGTGTTCCCGGATGGCAACCTGGTCTCTCAGCTTTCTTCCAGTCGCGCGAGCTTCTCCTCCAGCGCCTTTACTCTTTCGTGGAGCTGTTCGATGTAGATGTGGGCCTTTTCCAGTTCTTCGACAATTCCCCGCTGATGGCCGCCGAGTTCGACGACCTCCCGACCGGCCTCGTCACGTTCGAGCTTCGGGATCGCCGGCAGGTGCTTCTCCTCCCACATCCGGCGGGCGTGCTCTTCGATCGATTCCAGCCGGTATCCGGGCTCGAAGACATAATCGGCGTGAATCAACCCGCCCCTCTGGTAGATCCTGCCGTTGACGTCAAGCTTCCCGGCCGGGATGGATGTCCCGATTCCCACGTTCCGGTTCTCGTCCACGGTCAGGGCGGTGCCACTCCCGGTCTTGATATAGAAAGGGTGGGCGGTGGTGGTTCCGACGTAGCCGTAACCCTGGCCGATCCCCCCGTAAAGCCCCATCTCCACCTTCAGGTCGTTCATAAAATCATCGATGCCGACCAGGGTTATCTCCAGGTCCGACTCGAAGGTGTCCAGGTCGTTGATCGTGACCGAGTAGGCCTGGGCCTGCAAGTATCCCCAAACGTTCCGCCAGGGCGAGCCGGCATCCCCGAAGATCGGACGGTCGCCGGTCTTGCCGTAGTATACCCGGGTGAGGTTCCGGAAAGCCCACAGGCCGGTCGAATCCCGGAAGACGCCGGCATCGACGACATCATCGAAGTTGTAGTCACCGACTATCGGCTGATCGCTCGAACCCCCGTAATAAAATCTGGTCACACCCCGCACCGCCCACAACCCGGAGGCGGGACGGAAGACGGCAAGGTCGTTGGTCCCGTCCCCGTCGAAATCCGCGGCCGGGGAAACTCTGCTTATGCCCGGCAGCAATAGAATAAAGAAGAATAAGGAAATCCTCATCTCAAACCTCCTTTTGTTGGCCGACGCTTGTCCGGCCACGGTAATGGCCCCCTGGCCCCGTAGTTATCTATATGAAATCACTTTCCGAACACGCCCCAATTCAGCCCCCGCGGCGGCGGAGGGACCGGGCGATTCCGGTGAAGAGGGCGGGGACGCCCCGGCGGAGATTGCGGAGGCTGTAGCCGCCCTCCTGGACGACCAGGATCGGAACTTCGAGGCCGCCCAGCCGCCGGCCGATCTTCTCCAGGGTTCCCGGGGTGAGCAGGAAAGATCCGGTCGGGTCGCCCCGTAAGGTATCGATCCCCAGACAGAGGACCAGAAAGGCGGGCCGGAACTTTTTCATCCGCCTCATCGCCCGCTCGAAAGCCGCCAGGTAATCCTCCTCACCGCTCCCCGCCGGCAGAGGATAATTCCTGTTATACCCCGTCCCCGGTCCCTCCCCCCGCTCGTCGGCGAAACCGCTGAAGTGGGGATAGGCGATCGCCGGGTGGCCGTGGATCGAAAGGGTGAGGACGTCTTTTCGGCGGTAGAAGATCTCCTGGGTCCCGTTGCCGTGGTGGTAATCGAGGTCGAGAACGGCCGTCTTCCCCCACTTGCTCAGCCCCTGGGCGGCGATGGCGGCGTTGTTGAAGTAACAGAACCCCCCGAAGGTCCTTACCCCGGCATGATGTCCCGGGGGACGGCAGATGGCGTAAACCACCCGGCGACCGCCCAGCAGCTCGTTCCTCGCCGTCAAAACCACGTCCACCGCCGCCCGCGCCGCCCGGTAGGCGTTGCGGTCGAGCGGGGTGAAGGTATCTACGCAGTAGTATCCGGCCCGGACCGCCAGCTCCTTCGGCCGGCGTTCGGGACGGCGCACCGGGAAGACGTAGGGGTAAACCGGCTGGGAACCGGTGATGGTCCGGCAGACCGCCTTGAGGTAGTTGACGAAGTCGCGGTCGTGGACCTCCCGGATCGCCCCCTCCCCGTACCTCCGGGGCTTCACCTCGGCGAAGAGACCGGCTGATTCGAGCCCCTCGAGGATCGCCCCCACCCGGGCCGGGCGTTCCACGTAGCCCCGCTGCCGGACCAGGTGGACGCTGTGCGCCCCGCTGCTGACCCGGGCAAAGGGCTTCTCCAGCCGGCTGGGCTCCGCCGGCCGGGGAAGATCGGCGCTCCTGACGTACCGGGGCGGTCGGAAGCGGACCGGGTCGTCGGTAAAGGACTCCGCCACCTTCTTGATGTAAGCCGGAGTGACCGAACCGCCGTGCTTGCGCCGGATGATCAGCCGGACCGCCGAGCGGGCCTCGGACCGGCCCAGGGGTTCTCTCCGGCCCAGACCGTCGAAGAGCAGGTAGCCGGCCCGGAGGTTAGGTGCGGGCGCTTCGTAAGCGGTGTTGACGATCGGCCGGACGCCGTATCCCTCGTAGAAGCGGAGCCGGCGGCGGTTCTCCTTCAGGAGCCCCGGGTCCTCGAGGAGGGCGGGGTCGTCGGGAAGGGTCTCGATGTAGAGCCCCCGGGAACCGAGGCTGACCAGGTACTCGCGGGTCGCCTCGTAGAGAGCGGAACCGAGTCCGCCTCCCTTGGTCCCCGGGCGGACCGCCAGGTAGTCGAGGAAGGAGCTGTTGATCTCGGGAAAATGAAGAAACAGTGAGAACCCGGTCACCGTACCCCGCCCGTTTTCCGAAACCAGGAGAATCGAGCGGTAACCGTAGCGAAAGGGGTGGTCGAGCAGCCCCGGTATCCGGTCGGCCTCCCTGGCGGCGTAGGGGAAACTGGGGCGGAAGATCTCCTGAACCTGTTCGACCCGGAGGCGGTCGGAAGCGAGGGCCGTCGAGTAAACCTGCCGGATGTGGATCATACCGTATTCTATCGACTGCTTAGATCTTTTCCAAATAATTTCCCCGGCCGCCCCCGGGAATATATTTTGCCGCCGCGCGCCTTAATGCTAATATCCTCGGGAAAAAATTCTCGCAACTTCACGGAGGAAAAAATATGAACTTCGGCCTCGAACCCGGAATTCTGCGGGCCCTGATTATAGTCCCGCTTTTAATCATCATCCTCTTAACCCTCTGGGGGATCTTTTACCGGCCCTCGGACCTCAACCGGTAGACCGGTTATGATCGCCACCGTCATCATAATTACCCTCTACCTGCTGGGGATGCTCCTGGTCGGGGCCTGGGCCTCGAAAAAAATCAAGACCGTCGAGCACTACATCATCGCCGGGCGCGACCTCGGCTTCTGGGTCTTCGCCATCCTGGTGGTGGCCTCGACCACCAGCGGAATGACCCTGCTCGGCGTGAGCGGGCTGGGCTACATCGGCGGATGGCCGACCATCTGGGAGCAGATCTTCGTCCCGCTGACCTGCGCCGTCTGCATCCTCTTTTACGGGACCAAGCTCCACCGGGTCAGCATCCGGCAGGGCTACCTCACCCTCCAGGACTATTTCGCCCACCGCTACTACAGCCCCCGTTTTATGCGGGGAGCCTCGGCGGCCGCGGTCCTGGTGGTCTGCTCGATCTACCTGATCGGGCAGTACACCGCGATCAGCATTATCCTCGGCTGGATCCTGAACATCCCCCACATCTACGCCCTGGCCATCTCGGCGGTGGTGGTGATGCTCTACGTGGTTTTAGGCGGGATGTACGCCGTGGCCTGGACCACGATGGTCCAGGGGTTGCTGATCGTCTTCGGGGTGGTGGCGGTCTTCCCCTTCATCGTCGGCTCCGCCGGCGGCCTGACCCACATCAACTCGGTCCTGGGGAATATCGATCCCAACTATCTCCGCCTCGCCTTCCCCCAGCAGCACCCCCCTTACGCCCCTTACGCCTTCGCCACCCCGGCCTTTCTGGTCAGTTTCGCCCTCCTCCTCGGCCTGGGACTGGGGGCGGCTCCCCATATCGTCAACAACATAATGACCGCCCGCAAGGTCCACTACTTCAAGTGGACCCCCCTGGCCGCCTTCGTCATCTACCTGGTGATTATGTTTATGATCAAAATCATCGGCTTCGCCGGGCGGTCGATGGCCGCCGAGGGGATCCTGGCGGTGGACAAGCCGGACAATGTCTTCGTGGCCGCCATTCAGCACTCGCTCCCGGCCGTGATCTGGCCCTTTTTCGCGGTGATCGTTTTAGCGGCGGTGATGTCCACCACCGACCGGCTGATGCTGACGGTGGGGACGGCCTTCGGCTGGGACATCTACGCCAACCTGGTCAACCGGAACGCCCCGGATCGAAGGATCACCCGGATCAGCCGGATAGCCATCGTGGTCATCGCCTTGGGCACCGCCGCCCTGGCCGTCTCCCCGCCCAGGCTCCTGGCCTGGCTGATCTGGATGGGGATCGGGGTGATGCTGGCCACCTTCGTCGCCCCGCTATTAGCCGGACTCTACTGGCGGAGGGCGACCCGGGCCGGGGCCCTGGCCGGTATGCTCTCCGGCCTGGCGGCCTCGATCTTCTTCGGAGCGATGCACCGTTTCGGCCCCGCCTTCCCCGCGGAGGGATCGGTCCGGTTCTACCATTACCTCTTCAACCGGCCGCTCCCGGTCCACTTCAGCCTCTATTCCTTCGCCGTCTCGGTGATAGTCCTGGTGGCGGTCAGCCTCCTCACCCCGCCGCCGCCGGCCGAAGTGATCGCCGAGACCGAGACCGGCCTCTTCATCTCGGATAAATTCCGGGGACACAATACTTAATTCCGTTTTTGCGAATTCCGGAGGATTGTCCTTGCCCGACCGGGCCCACGGTGTTATTATTGGCATATGCTCTTTTTGCCCGGAGTGAGGATCTTATGCCCAGGCCTCTGAAATACCGGTTCGTCGAGGGGCATCCCCCCTCGGACTACTTCAAGCCCCGGGGGGTGCCCCTGGCCTCCCTGGAAGTTTCGGTCCTGACCCTGGACGAGTTCGAGGCCGTCCGCCTGGCCGACCACGAAGGCCTCTACCAGGAGCAGGCGGCGGAGCGGATGGGGGTCTCCCGGCAGACCTTCGGGAAAATCGTCGAATCGGCCCGGAAGAAGATCGCCGACGCCCTGGTCAATTCCAAGGCGATCCGGATCGAGGGCGGGGTCTACCGGACCGCCCGCTGGCGCCGGGTCTCCTGCCCCGCCTGCGATCACCAGTGGCCCGCCGACCCCGGCTCCTCCCCGACCGAGGTATGCCCCCGCTGCGGGGCGAAAGTTCCGCTCCCCTCCGGTGAGCCGCCCCGGCCCGGAGGCGGGGGGGGATTCCGGGGCCCGGGCGGCGGGGGGCGCGGCCGGGGAGCGGGAAGACGGTGAAGCCTAACCGCTACCGCCGGATCGAGGAGGCCCGGAAGGTCCTCGGCCTCGGGGAGGAGGCGACCCGGGACGAGATCCGCGACGCCTTCCGGGAACTGAGCCGGAGATACCACCCCGACTGCTGCCCGGAAGAGGATCTATCGACCTGCCGCGGAGAGTTCGAGAAGATCGTCCGGGCCCGCGATGTCCTCGAGCGCTACTGCGATAACTACCGTTATTCCTTCCGCAAGGAGGATATCCGCCGCCAGCCCGCCGACGGCGGCCTCGCCGACCATCTCGACCGCTTTTACGGAAATAACGTAATATGACCTCCGGTCTCTTCGCCTCCTCACCCGACCGCTACGACCGCTGGTACGACCGGCACCCCGATCTCTACCGGGCGGAACTGGCGGCCCTGCAAGCGGCCGGCGGGGATTTCTCCGGCGGCCTGGAAGTGGGGGTGGGGACGGGACGCTTCGCCTCCCCCCTGAAACTGGACTGGGGCATCGACCCGGCCGTCGAGATGCTCGAGATCGCCCGGAAGCGGGGCTGCCGGGTCGTCCGGGCGACCGGGGAGGAACTCCCCTTCGCCGCCGGGGTCTTCCGCCGGGTTTTGATGGTGACTGTCCTCTGCTTTGTCCGCGATCCCGGGCTGGTAATCGGGGAGGCTTTCCGGGTCCTCCGCCCCGGCGGGCGGCTGCTGCTGGGGATCATCGACCCGGAAAGCGAACTCGGCCGGGCCACCCGGGCCCGGAGAGACCCGGATAGTTTCTACGCCTCCGCCCGGTTCCTCTCCGTTGACGAGGTTCTCCGGCTGCTCCCGGAAAAAGTTCGGGGGGGGTCCCGGCTCTTCCAGGCCGTCTTCCCCGATGAATCCGGGCCCGACAATCCCCCGGCCGTCGAATCCGGCCACGGCCGGGGCGCTTTCGTCGTCGTCGCCGCTCCGAAGCCGGCCGGATAGACAGCCCCGGAACCCGGAGATTTATCCTCCGGAATCAAATAGCCGCCCGGCCCTCCCCCTGGCGACAGATTCACGGGTCAATTCATTCATTTCCCCCGGGGGATAAATTTGCTATTATAATCCTATGGAAGCTATGCCCGAGGCGTTGAAAAAGTATTTCTGGGATGTGGATTTCTCCCGATTGGACCATCGGCGGCGGCCGGGTTTCATCGTCGAACGGATCCTGGAATTCGGGGATGAAACGGCCGTTGCCTGGCTGGTAAGAAATATTTCCCCGGCTCAAATTCGCCGGACCTTGACCGGGAGCCGGCAATTGACCCGGAAAAGCGCCGCCTTCTGGGCCTGGCTCTTCGATATCGATCGGGAAGAAGTGCGATGTTTGAACAAGTCCTTCCAGGAGAGACAAAAACAATTCTGGCCCGTTTAGGCGATAGCGGGCTTCTGGACCGGGCCGCTCTCGGGGGCGGGACCGCTCTCGCTCTCCGATTGGGTCATCGGGTATCCTGCGACCTGGACTTTTTTACCCGGGAGGAATTTGACGAAATGATCCTCCTGCCCCGCCTGGCCGGGGTCGCTCCGTTCGAACTGGAAAGAACTGCCTGGAGGACCATCCTGGGCGGCTTCGGGGATATCCGGTTCAGCCTGTTTTATTACGACTACCCGCTCCTCTCTCCTCCCGAGGATTTCCAGGGAATCAACATTCTCGACATCACGGATATCGCCGCGATGAAAATCGCCGCCATCGCCTCCCGGGGTGTAAAACGGGATTTCGTCGATCTTTACTTTATCTGCCGCGGACACATTACCCTGGACGAGGTTTTAAGTCTGTATGAACGGAAGTACGGTAATCTCTCCGCCGCCGGGTTCCATATTTTAAAAAGCCTGGCCTACTTCGAAGACGCGGAAGACGAGGAAATTCCCCGGATGATAAAGAATGTCTCCTGGAACAGGATCAAGGAATTTTTCCGCCGGGAGGTCAAACGGTTAACCGGGCCGCTGCTCAATCCGGATGCGGATCCTCGTTAAGGCCGGCGCGCGCCTGGCGGTGATCTCCGCCGTCACGGGGATCGCCCGGTCGGTCGGCACCCTGCCGGAGATCCTGCGGGACATCAATCGACCCGTTATTCCAACCTGAACCGTGCCCGGGAAAGTAGCACAGGCATTCCTGCCTGTGGCCAAGCTTCCACAGGCGGAAATGCCTGTGCTGCCAGACCGGTGTCCTTATCCAGGATCGGCTAAGTTCACCGGCAGGTGTAGATCACGGCCGGGGGGAGGTTGAGCAGGGAAAGGGAGGAGCGCACCTCGCGGAAGTACCGGTCGAGGACTTTCCGGGCCTTGAAGCCCTTGAGGGCGGAGAGGGTGTGGGCGTACTGGACGAAGACCCCGGTCCCGGGGACGAGGCGGGGAATCACCGCCTCCCGGATAAGGCGGTCGAAATCGAGCGAGGAACAGGGGAGGGTGGAGACGATACAGTCGGCCGGGCCGAAAACTCCTTCCGGCAGGACCAGGGGTTCGCCGGAGAGGAGATCGGTGTTGACCAGAAAGAAATTCTCCTCCCGGAAATCGCCCGCCAGCTTCCGGTAGAGGTTGCGGTTCTTCTCGAAGGCGACCAGGATCCCGCCCGGGCGCAGCCGCCGGAGGATCTCCCGGGTCAGCCGGCCGGACCCGGCCCCGTACTCGTAGATAATCCGGGCCGAGGCGAAGGGGACGCCCTTGAGCAGGGTCCGGCAGCAGGACCGGGAGTCCGGGACCAGTGACCCGATCTCCCTGAAATGCTGAAGGTATTCCAGTGTCAGTGCCAGATAAGTTGCCATAGTTGCATCCCCAAGCAAAGCCGTCAAACCGGCAATTCTGTATACTAACATTTTTTTTCCGGCAGTCCAGTTCATATCCGATTCCCTCTTCCCCCATCACTTTATGCTTGCCGACCGGAATGGAAGTGTTATTATCAGCATATGCTATTTACATCCCGTGCCCGCCCCGATGAAATTGATTGAGAAGATCATTGCCTCCCTGGATAACCGGAAGCCGGTGGCCGAGGTCACCATCGGACCTTTCGACACCGCGGTTAAAAGTCTCCGCTGGGGTCTGGCCTCCACCTTCCGAGATCCCTGCTCGGGCGAACGGCCGGCCTGGGTGAGAGGGGCCGGGGACCTGGTCGGAAAACCGGCGGTCGAGCTGGCCCGCTACGCCCTCTCCGACCGGCTGCTCGAGGCCTCGCTGGGGATGGCCGCTGTCAACTCCCTCCTCGACCCGGGAATCTTCGAAACCGAGGAAGTCAACGCCGCCGACCTGATCGCCGAACGGGGACGGGGGAAGAAGGTGGCGGTGGTCGGCAACTTCCCTTTCCTGAAGAAGCTGGACGGGGTGGTGGGAGAGCTGAAAGTGGTCCACCGGGAACCCTGGGAGGGGGAAGCCGGGGTGGAGGAAGCCGCGAAAGTTCTTCCCGCCGCCGAGGTGGCGGCTATCACCGCCAGCTCCTTCATCAACGGCACGGCCGAAGAACTCCTCGCCCTCTGCCCGGAGGCCTACACCCTGGTCCTGGGACCGACCGCGCCGTTTTCGGAGGTGCTCTTCGGCTACGGGGTTGACGCCGTCAGCGGGGCCCTGGTCGAGGACCCGGCCGCCGCCCTGCCCTGCATCCGGGAAGGTTCTTCCTTCCGCCGGATCCGGGGTTTGAAACTGGTCACGGCATTCAAAACGGAGATCAAGCGATGAAGAAGACGGAGGTGCTTATCATCGGCGGCGGACCGGCGGGAACGGTCTGCGCCCTGACCGCCCGGAAATACTACCCGGACCGGAAGATCACGGTGGTCCGGGATACGGAGAAAGGAGTCATCCCCTGCGGAATCCCCTATATGATCTCTTCCCTGGAGAACCCCGCCGACAACGCTTCTTCGATCCAGGCGCTGAATGATAACGGAATCGAGACTGCGGTCGACCGGGCGGTGGTCATCGACCGGCCGGGAAAGACCGTCCGGATGGAGAGCGGGGAGGTCTACGGTTACGATAAACTGGTCCTGGCGGTCGGCTCTTCGGCGATCATCCCCTCCCTGCCCGGGGTGGATTTGAAGGGGATCTACCCGGTGAAGAAGGAGCTGGGTTACCTCCTGGGGATGGTGGAGGACCTCAAGCAGCGGAAGAATATCCTGGTGGTCGGGGGAGGTTTCATCGGAATCGAGTTCGCCGACGAACTCTCCCGGCTCTCCGGCTGCCGGGTCAGCCTGGTGGAGATTTTGCCCCGGCTGCTGGCCAACTCCTTCGACCCCGAGTTCGCCGCCCTGGCCGAGGAGCGGCTGAAGAATAAAGGCGTCGAGGTTCTCACCGGAACCCGGGTAACCGGTTTCACCGGGAAGGGCCGGGTGGAGAAGGCCCTGTTCGCCTCCGGCGAGGAACGGGAAGTGGACGCGGTGGTGCTGGGGCTGGGCGCCCGCCCCAACGTCAATCTGGCCGCCGCGGCCGGCCTGGTCCTGAAGGGGCAACAGGGGATCTGGGTTGATGAATACCTCCGCACCGTCGATCCCGATATCTTCGCCATCGGCGACTGCGCCACCAAGCGCGACTTTTACACCCGCAAGGGGATCTCGGTGATGCTGGCCTCGACCGCCACCGCCGAGGCCCGGGTGGCCGGGGCCAACCTTTTCAAGCTCAAGGTGATCCGGGAGAACAAGGGAACCATCGCCATCTACTCCACCTATGTCGACGGGCTGGTCCTCGGTTCGGCCGGACTGACCGAGGACAGTGCCAGGAAGGAAGCCTTCGAGATCGCCGTCGGGAACGCCGAGGCAACCGACCGCCACCCCGCCTCGATGCCGGCGGCCAGCAAGGTCAGGGTGAAGCTGATCTTCTCCCGGGGCTCGGAGATCCTCCTCGGGGGCCAGGCGGCCGGGGGGATCAGCGCCGGCGAGCTGATCAACATCATCGGGATGGCGATCCAGAAGCGTGATTCCCGGACCGAGCTGGAGACCCTGCAGATGGCCACCCACCCCTGGCTGACCCCGCCCCCGACCAAGTATCCCCTGATCGCCGCCGCGATGCGCGCCTCGGCCGGCGATTAGACTATCTCCCCGATTGAACCGGGGACGCTCAGCCGAACAGCCGGGGATGTGGTATAATATGCGTGTATGAGCCGCGGACGGACAGCCCCGATCGCTGTTTTGATTCTCAGCCTCATCGCCGGCGGAAGCTCCCGCAGCCGGGCGGGAATTCTCAAGGGACCCTACCTTCAAAATGTCGGGCCCGGGCAGATCACGGTAATGTGGGAGTCCGATACCTCGGTCGCGGGAAGGGTTGATTACGGCACCACCCACGGATACGGAGATTACGTCACTTCCGTTCCCTATCTATCACTCTGCGGCGGTTACATCCACGAGGTTTCCCTGGAGAATCTCCACCCGGGAAGTTCCTATTATTACCTGGTGGAGGAGGCCGGCTTCCCGGCGGCCGAGGCGGCTTTCCGAATCCCCGCTGAAAACCTCTCGAACTTTTCCTTTATAGCTTACAGCGACACCCAGAGCCGGCACGGGTATTTCACCCGGCACAGCGAGGTGATCCGGGCGATCCGGGAGACCGGGCTGCCCGACCTGGCCCTCCACCTGGGAGACGCCGTGGAGGTGGCCGACTTCTGCGGTGAGGAGGATCAATTCGGCTGGGGGACCGAGTTCTTCCGGCCGGGCGGACCCCTTTTCGAACAGGTCCCGATCTTTGTCGCTATGGGCAACCACCATTATTTCTCCTCGGGAGACCCGGGATACCACCAGGACTACTTCTCCTTCCCGGCCAACTCCAGCCCCGACCCCGGCGATCAGGATCTCTGGTACTCCTTCGACTACGGCAATGCCCATTTCACTTTCATCAATACCAACTACTACCGAGTCGGGGGCGCGTACTGGCCGGGGAGCACCCAGTACCGATGGCTGGAAGAAGACCTGAAAAGCAGCACCGCCACCTGGAAGGTGGCCTGTTTCCACCACTCTCCCTATGCCTCCTACCATCGCGACGCCACCAAACTCCGGCGTTACCTGGTCCCCCTCTTCGAGCGCTACGGGGTGCAGATCGTTTTCTCCGGCCACAATCATTTCTACGAAAAAAGCCGGAAAAAGGGGGTTTATTACATCGTCACGGGAGGCGGCGGGGGGCCGCTTTATCTCCCCGACCACCCCGAATCCAACCCTTACAGCATCTTCGCCGCTTCACTCCATCATTTCTGCCGGGTCGCGATTAACGGCTCCGCCCTCTCCTGCTTTGCCGTTGATACCGATGCCCGGGTCTTCGACTCCTTCCGGCTCAACCTCGCCGGGGACGAAGACGGGGACGGTTATTCCACCGGAGAGGAATTCTCCTCATCCTGGGACCCGACCAGCCCCTACTCCCCCCGGCCGGGCCGGGTGAGAAGCGGGGATTACAACGGCGACGGTACCGCCGGGATCGCCGTCTTCCGCCCGGCCTCCGGCCTCTGGGCCCTCCGCGGGGAGAGCCGAGTTTATTTCGGCCGTCAGTCGGACCTGACCGTCTCCGGCGACTATAACGGTGACTCCACCTCCGGGATCGGGATCTTCCGCCCCGCCTCCGGCCTCTGGGCGGTCCGGGGCGAGACCAGTTTCTACTTTGGAAGATCCGGCGACCTGCCCGTCAACGGGGATTATGACGGGGACGGAAGCGATGAAGCCGCCCTCTTCCGGCCTGATGAAGGACTCTGGTTGTTCAGGGGAGAGACCCGGATAAATTTCGGCCGCCGCGGAGACCAGCCGGTGGGAGGAGATTTTGACGGGGACGGCTCGGAGGATATCGCCGTCTTCCGCCCGGATAACGGTCTCTGGGCGGTGAAGGGAGTGACCCGTTTTTACTATGGCCGGACCGGCGATTATCCTTTCACCGTCGATCCGGACGGGGAGGGAACCGGCGCCGCGGCGATATTTCGTTCCTCCGGCGGACTCTGGGCCGTCCGGGGGCTGACCCGTCTTTACTTCGGAACCTGGAGCGATTACCCCCTGCCGGGGGATCGGGACGGCGACGGGAGCGAGAATATCGCCATCTTCCGTCCGGAAAACGGACTGTGGGCGATCCGGGGGATGAGCCGGGTTTACTACGGTTCAAAGACTGATGTCCCGGCAACCAGGTGAGAAACGTGCGGGGGACCGGCGCCCCGCCGGGCAGTGAGAATCAGTGGGAAGAACAAGCTCTCCGGTCGGATTTCACGAAGAGGAGGGGGAAGACGATGTCGCTGACGCAGCAGGGGATCCAGACGGAGAGAAAGAGAAAGACCAGGATCACCAGGTAGGAGGCGAAGCTCAAGACCGCGACCCCGGCCATCAGGATGTGGAAGAGGGAGGCCCAGGTGCTGAGCAGAACGTGCCCGGAGTGGGGGAACTTGGTCGTCGGGTGGAAGTAGGCGAAGGCGATCCCGGCCAGGGCCAGCGGGTTGACCAGCCACCACTTCTCGATGAAACCGATGTGGACCTCGCGGTGGGGAAGCCCGAGAAGTGTCTCTCCCAGGTAGGGGATGATGGAGTCGCTCAGGGTGGCGATACCCACCGAACCGGCGTAACCGATCGCCAGCAGGGCGAGGAGATGGCCCCGGCTTCGGCGCCGGCCCCGCCGGTAGAGCTCGTACATCGAGGCGGTAACCAGGGCGCTCAGGACCACGTGGGCCGGGTGAAGGACGTAGAAGACGTTGAAGGCGGTCTCGGCCGGGAGACGGCGGAAAACCAGGACCAGAACGATCCCAGTGAGGGCCCCCAGGGCGGTAAATGGGGCGTGAGACCTCAACTCTTTTAGGATTATCTTCGGCAATTCAAACCCCCGGTACGTTTATTCCCGTAAAGAACAGGGTAGACCCGGCGGAGCTATTCTATCCCGGACCTATCCCTCCGGAAAAACTTTTCTTTTTGCCTCCAGCAGGATCTTCTGCAACCTCTCCAGGGTGACAGGATAAGGCTCGATTGGAATTTTCATCCAGTCGGAGAACTCCAGGACCTTCTCCGGGGATCGGGCGGAGAACTCGGCAAAGAAATTCAGGGGGTCGAGGAGGACGGCCTTGTCGTGCCGGGGAAACATCTCGTTGGCTTTCCCCTGGTCCCAATCCCGAAAGATCGCCTTCCAGGACAACAGCCAACCCGGGGTCAGCCAGTATACTTTGCTTTCCCCGGCGATCGCTTCCCGCTCCCCGGCGGACGCCAGCATATCCACGCAACTGTCCGCCTCCACCCTCGAGATATTGTTCCCGACTTCCTTGAGTACCTCGTCCATCGTCTCCAGGGGGTCCCGAAAGTCCAGGTAGCATCTCCTTCCGTAAACCACGACGATCCGGTCCGAACGGCGGCGCGCCTTGAAGAGCTGGCGGTTCAACTGTTCCCGGAGAACTTTCGGCGTCTCGTGCAGACCGGGGGCCGTGTAGAATACGTCGTCGGCGTCCAGGAAACCCTCCCGGCGCAAGGCGGAGATTTCCGGCCACAGGACGCCGCAGGAGACAACGCTGACGCCCTGAAACGAGTTATTGGACTGATCTTCCATCATAATCGCTCTGGTGGACGGCGAACTTCAATATAATCCCCCGGTTGTAACCCTCATCGTGAATCACCTGCTCAACGAAGCTGCCCTGCCAGGCAAAACCCGATCTTTCGATCTCGGCGATAATCTCTTCCAGGGTTATCCGGGCCAGGTGGGAGAGGGGATAGTCATCCCGGCGGTGTTTGGGATAGACGGAGAGAAACCCCTCTCTCTTCAAGACCCGGAGGAATTCCCGGAATAGGAGCTCTCTCTCTTCCAGGTAATGCAGGACATCATAGGCCAGGATCGCGTCAAACGATCGGTCGGGAAAACCGATCTTCCAGCCCCCCGTGGTCTGCCCGACCTCGATATTGGCAAACCCCTCATCCCGCGCCGCCTGGCCCAACTTCCCCAGGACCTCCCCTTCCCGATCCAGGGCAAAGACCCGCCCCTCCGCCCCCACCACCCGCGCCGCCGGGATGGTGTAATGGCCGCTGCCACAGCCGAAATCCAAAACCCGGTCCCCCGGTTTCAGCCCGATCCTTTCCAGGAACCGGGCGCCTTCCCCGTCCAGCCAGTTCTCCACGTCCGATTTCATCTTGATGGAAATGCCATCCATCTGAACCGTTTCAGTCATCTTCCGTAAACACTTCCGGACAGCTTCCGGATGTGGTCGCGGGCGGCCAGGGCGGCCGCCGTTCCCTCGCCGCAGGCGGCGGCGACCTGGCGGACATTCTCCGCCCGGATATCGCCGGCGGCGAAGATCCCCGCCCGCGAGGTCCGCATCCTTAGATCGGTCTTCACGTGCCCGCTCTCATCCAGTTCCACCGCGTCCGCCAGGAAACCCGAATTGGGTTCCACCCCGACAAAGATGAAGACGCCGGCCAGGTCGATATCCCGGGAGCGGCCGGTCGTGTTATTCCTGATCGTTATCGAGGCCACCAGTTCCTCACCGTTAATCGATACCGGGGAAGAATCAAGGACCAGCTCCACCGCGGGGTTCTTCTTCAGTTCCTCCACCAGAATCTTTTCCCCCCGGAATTCTTTCCGCCGGTGAATCAAATACAGCCTGGAGACGAAGCCGGTCAGGAAAAGGGCCTCCTCCAGGGCGGCGTTCCCCCCGCCGATCACCGCCACGATCCGGTCCCGGAAGAGGGGCCCGTCGCAGGTGGCACAGTAAGAGACCCCCTTTCCGGTTAATTTCTTCTCCCCGGGGACGCCCAGCTTCCGCAATCGGCTGCCGGTGGCGATGATCAGGCAGGGGGCGGCATAACTCCCTTCCGCGGTGTCCACCGCGATCAGTTCCGGTCCGGGCGCCACCTGCCTCGCTTCCTCGAACTCTCTGATCTCGACGCCGAACCCTTCCGCCTGTTCCTTGAACCTCGCGCTCAACTCTATCCCCTGGATTCCCCCGGGGAATCCGGGGTAATTCTCGATCTTCCCGGAGATGTTGGGCCAGCCGCCGCAGGTCAGCTTTTCCAGGGTCAGGGTGCTCAGCATCTCCCGGGCGGTGTAGATACCCGCCGTCAGGCCGGCCAAGCCGGCGCCGATGATGATCACTTCGTGGGTCTTTTTCATCTCATTGCCCCGCGGCGAAATTTTTTTCCCCGGCCCGGATCTTGATTTTCAACCAGTTTTCCGGCGGCGTGTAGGGACAGGCGTAATCATTGCTGTAAGCGCACCAGGGGTTGTAGGCCCGGTTGAAATCCAGGATCCATTTACCGTTGCCCGTCCTGTCCCGGCGGGTTTCAAGATCCAGGTACCGCCCTGCGCCGTAAGTCTCCTTCCCGCTGGTCTGGTCGCGGAAGGGAATGAAGAGCCGCTCGTCATAAATGTCGCCCTTATAGGCCTGGAGGACGCAGTCCTCACCGTGGATCGTAAAGCGGAATTCTCCCCACCGGACAAAATCCCGGATATTGCCCTTGGTATCTTCTATCTGAACAATGTTCTTGTCCCGGTGTTCGAAGATCTCGAGTTCCAGGTTGTAATCGGGGTCGGGTGGATAGTAGTCCAGACCCGAAAACTTTTCCCGGGCGGCGAAGGATACCGGGGATTGAAACCCCCGGAAGAAAATATCCTTCTCCCGGCGTTCCCGTTCGAGCGCCTCTTTCCATTCTTCAATTTTCATAATCATCTCTCCTTGGGCGGCGTTTCAAGCCCGCCTTGGTTCGGTCAGGGTAAAACTCAAGACAAACCCCGTCCCGGCCAGCAGTCCGGTGACCGCGAACAGGACCGGATAGGAGAAATACTGGCCGATGATTCCCCCGATAAAGGGGAAGATCACGATGGGCAAGGCCAGTGTCCCCTTCAAGCTGATATAGGTCGGCCGCTCCTTGGGGGGAGCTATGTCCAAGAGGAAATTAGTGGACCCGATGGTGCGGCCGGTAATGAAGAAACCGATCCCCAGGAAGAGGAGCGTGAAGAAACCCGGCCGTCCGGCAGGGATGGCTATGGCCAGCAGGGGGACGAGAAAGCCGATCAGGGCGCTGGAGACGATAATGATCTTGTTCCCCCGGTAATCCGAGAGGTGCCCCCAGAAAATATTCGATAGCAGGCTCCCGGCCATCTGAGCTGAGAGGAATATTCCCACCATCCCCAGATCCACCGGGGAGATATTCCGGGCGTGGAGGACGTAGAAAGGCAGGGCCAGGCCGCCGCTGCCAACCAGGACCTGCACTATAAGGAATTTCCTGAAGTTGTGGTCGGCTTTGAATATCCTGGCGGTCTTTCCCAAAAACCCCCGGAAGGGAAGGCGATATTTGTGCGTCTCCTCGATCGGTTCGCGGACCGAACCCAGGGCCAGGTAGGAGATGCTGATGAAGAAGAAGGAGAGCAGGAAGAGCAGGGAATAATTTTCGGGAAAACCGATCATTGTGCTTCCCAGGATGTTCTTGACCGCCACCCCCGCCAGGATGGCCAGGACCCCGCCGCCCAGCTGGCGATACCCGAAGAATCTCCCCCTCAGGTTCGCCGGGATGGCTTTGCCCCAGATATCATAGAAAGGTATGGAGGCGATACCCCCCATAAAGGTAAAGAGGGTGAGAAAGAAGAAGAGCGAAAGAACCACCAGGACGGGATGCGAGAGGGCGAAGAGATAGGTTACAGCCGCCAGTCCTCCCCAGCAGAGGGCGCGCACGGTAATTGCCGCGACCAGGACCGGTTTTTTCCTGACCCGATTCTCCATCCAGTTGGCAGTAATCAGCTGGGGTAAGGCGTTTCCCACGCCCCCCAGGGGTCCCAGCAGACTCGAGGAAAGCCCGATGAGGATCTTCGAGGCGGTGAAATTATTCAAAAACACCGGCAGCACGGTACCGACATCGCTGAAGGCGCTGCCCCCGTTGAAAAATACCCCGTGGATCAACCCGAGGAAAAAATTCCGGCGCCAGCCATCCGGTTTTCGCGCTTGGTTCATTGGTCTCTTCCGTTCGGACCCTTTTCCAGGGAGTCTCGTTCCTCTTCCAGATCCTCCAGTTCCATCAGCATCGCCGCCGGAACTAAATGGGCCGGCAGCCGGATCTTCAATTCCCGGATCTTCCTTTCCAGCTCGGCTTTTCTTTTTTCCCAAAATTCTTCTTGCATTATACGTAAGTATTCTAGATGATGTACTTTGGTCTATAAATGATATTTTGTTTTAATTCTTAAACATTGTTTGAGAATACGTATATTGGTCCGGCCGGAAAAAGTCAATAAAAAAGCAAGGTTAGCCAGGAAGGCCGAAACAGCAGAAGAAGATATGAAGATCTTAATCATTATTAACGATGCCCCATACGGAACAGAGAAGGCCTATAACGCTCTGAAAATGGCAATGGCGATTCAAAAAGAAAACGCAGGAGTGGAAGTTAAGATATTTCTGCTGGCCGACGCCGTGTTCTGCGGACTAGCAAACCAAAAAACACCCAATGGCTACTATAACATTGAGCGAATGCTGCGATCCTTTATCCAAAAAGGCGGAGAGGTCAAAGCCTGTGGCGGCTGTTCAGAGGCTCGTGGAATTGACACGCTGGAATTTGTTGAGGGTGTTCAGTTGAGCAATATGAAAGAATTTGCTCAGTGGACTCTGGATTGCGAAAAAGTCATCACGTTTTAGTTTTTCCTCAGCTAACCCGCTCCGGGAACTGAGCTCAACGAAGGAGATTAGTATGGTCGCGATCAGCCCCGTGCTCGAGGACTACCTGGAAGTGGTGCTGCGTCTCCAGGGCGAAAAGCAATTCGCCCGGGTCAGCGATATCTCCGCCGCTCTGAAGGTGGGCAAATCCGCCGTCACCGCCGCCCTGAAGAGCCTCGCCAAGAAAAGCCTGGTCAATTACAAACCCTACGAGCCGGTGACGCTTTCGGAAGAGGGCAAACAGATGGCCGAGGAGATCCTTCTGCGCCGGCGGATCATCCAGGACTTTCTGGAAAAGGTGCTCGGGATCCAGGCCGGCCCCGCGGCGGCCACCGCCTGCAAGATGGAGCATAGCGTGGACCGGAAGGTTCTGGACCGTTTCGTCTGTTTTCTCGCCTTCATCTCCGGGGCCGGGAAAAAGGGGAAAACCTGGAGGGAGGATTTCGCCAGGTTCATCAAGGGAGGCACCGAAAGCCGGAGTTGCCGGCAATGTATCGACGGCTACCTGAAGTCACTGGAAGGGAGATGAGAAACCCGCGTTTTACGCCCGAGGCGCGACGGAACGGAGTCAGGGAGCGGATCGGTTATGCTGGAATGGATAAAAGACGCAAGGCATTTTGACGGAATCCGGCGCGAACGGGGGGATTTCCTCCTGATCTTCTTCTGGGGGAAATTTTCCGACGCGGCGCGCCGCGCGCTCGCGGATCTGGAAAAATTCGCCCGGGATTATCCCGATCTTCCGATCTGCGCGGTGGACGTGGAGAAAGTAAAATCCGTGCACGTGGAGTACGGGGTCACCAGCGTTCCCACGGTCCTGGTCCTGAAAGACAAAAAGGCGGCCGGGATAATCGAGGGGGTGCAGAGCGCCGCCTTTTACGAGACGCGGCTGGCCGGGGCCGCCCCGGCCCGTTACGCGCGACCCGCCAAAAAGAAGACCCGGCGGATCACGGTTTACACCGGGCCGGGCTGCCCGGCCTGCGCGACGGTGAAGGCCTACCTCCGTCAGAACAAGGTGGCTTTCCGGGAAGTGGACATCGGCCGGGACCGGCAGGCGGCGGAGAAGGTCTTCCGGCGCAGCGGACAGATGGCCGTCCCCCAGACCGAGATCAACGGGAGGTTGGTGGTGGGGTTTGACAAGAGCCGGCTGAATGGACTGCTGGGAATTCAAACCGAAAGGAGGGAATGATGAAGATAGAGCCGATCAACGGACAGGTATTGCTCAAGCCTTTAAAGGCGCCGGAGAAGACCGCCGGCGGCCTCCACCTCCCCGAGAGCGGGAGGGAAAAGCCCTCGGAGGGCGAGGTGATCGCGGTGGCCGAGGATGCGACCGAGGAAGTTGCCGTCGGCGACCGGGTGATTTACCGGGAGTTCAGCGGGACCAAGGTCTCGGCGGACGGGGAGGAGTACCTCCTGATCCCCTCCGACGAGTTACTGGTCAAGTACCTGGCCTCCGACGCCATCCCCGATTGAGATGAACAATCCGCCCGAGACACCCCGGGGTGTTCGTTGGGCAAGACAAGTTTTCCGCCTCTTCCTCCCCCTGTTCCTGATCTGGCTCACCCTCGCTTCCAGCCTGGATCGCCGGGAACTGATCGCCGGGGCGGCGGTCAGTCTCGTCCTGGCCGGCTTGCTCCGGCGTTGGTACCGCGGCCTGCAATTTCCCCCGCTCACCCCGGCGAGGATCGCTTACCTCGTCCTCTACCTGGGGGTGCTGGCCCGGGAGATCGTCAAGGCCAACTTTGACGTCGCCTACCGGGTCCTCCATCCCCGGCTCCTGATCCGGCCGGGGATCGTGGTCATCAAGACCGGGTTGGAATCGGACCTGGCCAAGATGATCCTGGCCAACTCCATCACCCTGACCCCGGGAACGTTCACCCTGGACATCGTGCGGGACAACCTCCTCATCCACTGGATCAACGTCCGGACGGACGACGTGGACGAGGCGACCCGGATCATCGGGGAAAAATTCGAGAAGTACCTGAGGCTGATATTTTTATGACCGGGATAATAATTCTCACCCTGATCGGGGCGGCGGTCGGGCTCTGCCTCTTCCGGATGCTCCGGGGACCCACCGCCGCCGACCGGGCGCTGGCGGTGGACTCGATCTCCGCCATCGCCACCGCCCTCCTGGTTTTCCTCGCCTATCTCTTCCACCGCCGGGTTTATCTGGACGTCTCCCTGATTTACGCGGTCCTGTCTTTTACCGGATCGGTGGCGATCGCCCGCTACCTGGAGAGGGGGCTATAAATGCAACTGGCGGGAACCATCGTTGCCGGGATCGGGGCGATCTTCCTCTTCTTCGGCGGCCTGGGGCTGGTCCGGCTCCCCGATGTTTACAACCGGCTGCAGGCGGGCGCGAAGTGCAGCACCCTGGGGGCCTGTTTCACCATCCTGGGGGTGGGGATAATGGAGCCGGCCTGGTTCCCCAAGGCGCTCCTGATCGCCCTCTTCATCCTCCTGACCAATCCCATCTCCAGCCACGCCCTGGGGCGAGCCAGCTGCCGGAGCAAGGTGCCTCTCTGGAAAAAGAGCGTGCTTGACCGGACCCGGGATTTCCAGGAGTGCCGCGACGATCCGGAGACGGCGGACCAGAAGCGAGGAGGACCGCGATGATCCTGCCCGTCCTGCTGACCGCCGTGATGCTGGCCGGGGCGCTGGCCGCCGCGGTCTTCCGGGAGCCGGTCAGCGCGGTCATCGCTCTCGGCCTGGTCAGCCTCATCGCCGCCGTCCTCTTCTACCTGCTCCAGGCCCCGGACGTGGCGATGGCGGAAGCGGCGATCGGGACCGGCCTGACCACCGCGATCTTTCTCATCGCCATCCGGCGCACGGAGGGAGGCGGGTGATGAGAAAGATCGCCCTCCTGGTCCCCCTGGCCGTGATCGCGGCGGGTGCGCTGGCCGTCCTTGCCGAAATCCCCTTCGGCGACCGGAAAGGCGAAGTCGGCGAGTACTATCTCCGGGAGGGGAGAGACCAGACCGGGGCGGTGAATATCATCACCTCGGTGGTGGTCGGCTACCGCGGCTTCGACACCCTGGGGGAGGTCACCATCCTCTTCACCGCCGCCGTCGGGGTCGGGGCCGTTCTCAAGTTCGCGAAGAAGAGCGGGAAGGATACCGGGTATCGTCCCTCCAGCCTGATCCTCCGCACCGGCTGCCGCCTCCTCTTCCCGCTGATCATCCTGGTCGGCGCTTACATCTTTCTCCACGGGCACCTTACACCCGGCGGGGGATTCCCGGGCGGGGCGGTGATGGCCTCGGCCTGGCTCCTGGTCTATCTCGGCTGCCGGGAGAGGAGAATCAGCGCCCGGGCCGCGGGCGCGGTCGAATCGGCATCCGGAGCGGCCTTCGTCCTGGCGGGTCTGGCGGGGCTGGTCGGGGGCGGATATTTCCTCGCCAATTTTCTGCCCTGCGGCGTCGCCGGAACCCTCTTCAGCGCCGGGATCATCCCGGTGATCTACGTTCTCATCGGGTTCAAGGTCGGCGCGGAGCTGGCCGGGATCATCGATAACCTGCTGCTGGAATCGGGATGAACTTCCTTTACGATTATACTTATTACCTGGGGGCGTTCGGCCTCGTCTTCATCGGCCTTTACGTCATCCTGACCCGGAAGAACCTGATCCGGGTCATCATCGGCCTGAGCCTGCTGGAGACCGGGGTCAACCTCTTTCTCGTCTCCCTCGGCTACGTCCGCGGGGGGACCGCCCCCATCTTTTCCGGTTCCGGTACGGAAGCGGCCGGGATGGTCGACCCGATCCCCCAGGCGCTGGTGCTGACCTCCATCGTCATCGGGATGGCGGTGCTCGCTCTGGCCCTCTCCCTGGCCATCCGCCTTTACCGGCACGCCGGCACCATCGACCTGGCCAAGATCAGGGGGCAGAGATGGTGAATCCCGTTCTCTTGATCGCGGCGCCCCTGCTGGCGGCCTTTGCCGTCCCCCTCTGGAGCCTGATCAGCGGCCGCTCGGCGCGTTATCTGCCCGTGGCGGTCCTTTTTTTCAACCTGGTAATCTCCCTCCTCCTCCTCCCCCGGGTCCGCCTCGAGCCGATCCGGGTCATCATCGGCGGCTTTCCTCCCCCCTTCGGCATCAACCTGACCGCGGGGCCCCTGGGCATCGGTCTGGCCGCCCTGATCGCCGGGGTGGGCCTGCTGGTCGCCTTCTCCGCCGCCGGCTCGGTCCGGGGAGGAAGGGGGGAGAAATATCACTCGCTTTACCTCCTGCTTTTGACCGGCGCCACCGGGGTGGTCCTGACCGGGGACATCTTCAACCTCTTTGTCTTCTTCGAGATTCTCTGCGTCTCCTCCTACGCCCTGGTGGCCTATCCGGGCGACCGGCCGGCGGTGGAAGCGGCGGTCAAGTACCTGGTCCAGGGGGCGGTGGGATCGAGCCTGGCGCTCCTCGGCATCGGCCTGCTTTACGGCCTCTTCGGAACGCTGAACCTGGCTGATATCGCCGGTCGGATCGACTCGGTCGAGCCGACCCGGATCTTCCTGCCCCTGGCCCTCCTGGTCACCGGGTTCGGGGTCGAGGCGGCGATCTTTCCCCTCAACGCCTGGCTCCCCGACGCCCACTCGTCCGCCCCGCCGGCGGTCAGCGCCATCCTCTCCGGCATCGCCATCGAGGTCGGCCTCTACGCCGTAATCCGGGTGACCTATACCCTCTTCGGGGCCCTGAGCCTCCTCCCCTTCCTGGCCGGCCTGGCCCTGCTCTCCCTCCTGATCGGGGAGATGTCCGCCTATGCCCAGGACAACGTCAAGCGGATGCTGGCTTATTCCAGCATCGGCCAGATCGGCCTGATCCTCTTCGCCCTCGCCCTCGCCACCGCCTCCGGCATCGCCGGGGGCCTCTTCCAGCTCGTCGCCCACACCCTGTCCAAGGCCCTCCTCTTCCTGGCGGCCGGTTATATGATCCACCGCGCCGGCTCCCTCCGGATCGCCGACCTGGCGGGGATGGGAAGACGGATGCCCCTGACCAGCTTCGCCTTTGCCGTCGGGGTCTTCTCTCTGGTCGGGATGCCGCCCGGCGCGGGGTTCGCCGGCAAGTTCCTGATCGTCCGGGCGGCGCTGGACAGGGGCGAAATCCTCTTCACCGTCCTGATCACTTTCGCCCTGGCGGGGACGGTCATTGAAGGGGCCTACTTCTTCCGGGTGATCCAGACCATCTATTTCCGCAGCGCTCCGGACGGCGGGGCGAAAGGGGAAGCTCCCTGGACGGCCCTCCTTCCCCTCGGCCTGCTGGCGGCGGCGATTATCGTCCTCGGGGTCTTCCCCCGATTGATCACCGGGGTCCTGGACTCGGTGGCCGGGGAACTTCTGCGGGGAACGGGCCCCGGGGGGGGTGGCCTCCCGTGAAGCTGGAGCTGATCCTGGCCGTCGCTTTCGGCGGGGCCCTGGCCGCCTATCCGGCCGGGAAAATCTCCTCCCGCCTGCGGAATATCCTGGTCGTCGGGGCCGCGCTCTTCCCGGCGGCGGCATTAGCCGGACTTTACGGAGTCAGGACGGGAAATGTCTTTTATTCCGGTTTCCTCGGCTTTCCCCTGATCCTGCGGATCGACACCCTCTCCTGGCTGTTCGCCGTCACCGTCTCGGTCCTGGGGGCCCTGGGCGCCGTCTTCTCGCTCGGCTACATCCGGGAGGGGGAAGTAAGCGATTTCTATTACCCCAATTTCCTCCTGGTCAACACCGCGATGCTGGGCGTGGTCCTGGCCGGCGATCTCGTCTCCTTCTTCATCTTCTGGGAGGTGATGAGCTGGGCCGTCTTTCTTCTGATCTGTCATAAGCGGGGCCGGGCGCTGGCGGCCGGGATCAAGTACATCGTGATGTCCCTGATCGGCTCGGGGGCCATCTTCATCGCCATCCTCTCTCTGCGGTCCGCCGCCGGGACACTGGTCATCTCCCGGATCGCCCCGGCCCTGGCCGGCCAGCCGCCCGGGTTTCTCCTCTGGCTCCTCCTGCTCTTCTCGACCGCCTTCGGGATCAAGAACGCCCTCTGGCCGCTCCACGCCTGGCTGCCGCCGGCCCACTCCGAGGCCCCCTCTCCCTTCAGCGCGATCCTCTCCGGGGTCCTGGTCAAGATCGGAACCTACGGTTTCATCCTTCTCTTCTACGTCCTGATCGGACGCAATGCCTTTCTCGGCCTCGGCCGGGGCTGGTTCAGCCCCTCTCATCTCCTCTCCCTGGCCGGAGGGGTCACCATCCTGGTTGCCACTTTTATCGCCCTGCGGCAGGACGACGCCAAGAGGCTCCTGGCCTGGTCCACCATCGCCCAGGCCGGTTACATCTTTGTCGGGCTGGCCTTCGGCACCGGCCTGAGCGTGGCCGGGGGGTTGCTCCATTTTCTCAACCACGCCGTCTTCAAGGCGCTCCTCTTCCTGGCGGTCGGGACGGTGGAGTTCCGGACCGGGGGGGTCCGGGACCTCAATTCGCTGGGGGGCCTGAGCGGGCGGATGCCGTTCACTGCCGCGGCGGCGGTGGTGGGGGTCGCCGGCCTGATCGGGGTTCCCCTGACCGGCGGGTTTGTCTCCAAGTGGATGCTCTACCAGGCGCTGATCCTCGGCCGCTCCCCGTTTCTCGCCTTCGCCGCCCTCTTCGGCACCTGGGGGACGGTGCTTTACGGCTACAAGTTGATCCACCACATCTTTCTCGGGCAGCTCGACCGGAAGTACGACGGCCTCCGCCCGGCCCCCTTCTCGATGCGGCTGCCGATGGCGGTGCTCGCCCTGGCGGTTATGGTATTCGGGGTCTTCCCGGGGTGGCCGCTTACGGTTATCGATAACATCATCGGCCATCTGGGCTTCGATCCCCTCGGGGTCACCGCCGGCGGGATGATTTCGCAGTCCGGCGCCCTCAACACGCTCAATCTCCTGGCCGCCGTCCTGGTCTCCTGCCTGCTGGCCGCGGCGGTCTTGAAAGCGGGCCGGAAGACGCCGCGGGTCGGACCGGAAGACAACTACGCCGCCGGGACGGTTGTCCCCCGGGACCGGTATAATTTCACGGTGAGTTTCTACGACCCCCTCGAGCGGATGCTCAAGCCCTACCTGCGGGACTTCGCGGACGAGTTCGGCCGGAAACTCACCGGGCGGGGGCGAACGTTCTTCGGCTTGGTCCGGCGAATCTACACGGGTGACGTCCGGGATTACGTTCTCTACATCGTCGTCTTTTTGGCGTTGCTGATCCTTACCCAGTTGGGCTGGAGGCCGTGGCGATGAGAATCGCGGCGATCGTTTTTTCCCCTCTCCTGGCCCTGGCCGGCGGGCTCTTCTTTCTCGGCCTGGCCCGCAAGGTCGCCGCCCGCGTCGGCTGGCGCTGCGGGCCGCCCCTGGTCCAGCCGGTGATCGACATCATCCGGCTCCTCAACCAGTCGAGCGTCAGCCACGGCGGCCTCTTCAGCCTGGGGATCGTCTTCGCGCTGGCCGGAGCGGCGGCGGTGGTACTCTTCCTTCCCCTGGGCGGGCCTCCGCCCTTCCGGGAGTCGGGCGGGCTGCTGGCCATCCTCTACCTGATGCTCCTGGCGCCGCTGGGGATCGCCCTCAGCGGGGGGGCGGCGGCCAACCCCAACAGCAGCATCGGCGTCTCCCGCTCCCTGATCCTGACCCTGGCCTACGAATTGCCCTTCCTGCTCATACTCCTGGCGGTGATGACCCGTTACGGGACCATATCCCTGGTGAAGATCGTGGAGAGCCAGGCCGGCGGCGGGTGGGCCATCTTCTCTTTGCCCCTGCTGCTTTCCGGGATCGCCTATCTCCTGATCCTCCCGGCCATCCTGGGGTTCCGTCCCTTCGAGATCGCCAACGCCCCCCAGGAGATCGCCTCGGGGGCCCTGGTGGAATACGGCGGCCGGTTTCTCGCCCTGGCCACGATCCAGCAGGCGCTGAACCTCTTCATCGGCCCCGCCCTCTTCGTCAACCTGTTTCTCGGGGGGGCCGGCAACCCGCTCTTTTTCTTCGCCAAGATGCTGGCGGTCTTTACCGGCGTCCTTCTCGTCAACGCGGCCTATCCCCGCCTCCGCCTGGAGCAGGCGGTCGGTTATCTCTGGCGGTGGCCGACCCTGATCGCCCTGGCGGGCCTGGCGGCGGTTATGTGGTGGTGAGCTGATGGATCGAAACCGATTAATCAGATGGCTGAAAGATCCGGCCCGGATGGGACATAAGTATTCGCTCCACGCCGTTTACTTCTGCACCGGCTGCGGGATCATCGAGATCCCCCCCGCCCTCACCGCCCGCTGGGACGCCGAGAGGTTCGGGATCATCCCGGCCGCCGCCCCCCGCCAGGCGAACCTGTTTTTAATTACCGGATATGTCTCCTTGAAAACATTGAAACCGATCATCCGGACCTACGAGCAGATGGGCGAACCGAAGTTCACGGTCGCCTTCGGCTCCTGTCCCATCAACGGGGGGATGTACTGGGACTCCTACAACACGGTCAAGCACCTCGACCGGTACCTACCCATCGACGGCTGGATCGCCGGGTGTATGCCCCGGCCGGAAGCCATCTTCACCGCGATCACCCACCTCTGGGGGATGATCGACCGGGGGGAAGCCGACGGCTACCGGAGATACCGGAGATACTACCGGCAATACCGGGCCAACCAGGAGCGGGTGCTGGGCCGGCTGGACTGGCCCCCGCTCCGGGGAGAAGATTGATGAAGATTCGCCAACGGATCGCCGAGGAATTGAGCGACGCCTTCCCCGGTCTGCAAACCGAAACCCCCGGCGAGGGGCGGCTGCTGGTTCTCGCCGGGAAAGATTCGGTCATCGCCGTTCTCGGTTACCTGAAGCGGCGGGGATACAACCACCTGGCCCTGATCTCCTGCGTGGACTGGATGGAGGAGGGCGAATTCGAGCTGGTCTATATCCTCTCCGCCTATCCCCGGGGAGAGGGGGGCGCGGCCGCCCGGGAGGAGTTGTCCATCCTCGTGAAGACCCGGATCTCCCGAAAGCGGCCGGATGCGGCCACGGCCATCCCCGTCTTTGCCAACGCCGAACCCCTGGAGCGGGAGATTCACGAGCTGTTCGGGATCGTCTTTGCCGGCCATCCCCGGCTGACGCCGCTCTTCCTGGAGAGGGAATACCCGATCCCGCCCTTCCGGAAGGATTTCGATACCCGGCAGTACGTGAAAGATTTCTTCGACAAAATCCCTGAAGTTCAACAAGAATGAGAGAGCTGGAACTGTATTTCGGCCCCCAGCACCTGGGGATGGTGGGGAACTTCAGTATCACACTGAAGGTGGAGGGAGACCGTATCCGGGAAGCGGCCGCCAACCCCGGGTATCTCCACCGCGGGTTTGAAAAATTAATGGAGTACCGGACCTGGATCCAGAATTTCCCCCTGGTCTGCCGGATAAACGTGGTCGAGCCCGACCATATGGAGCTGGTTTATGCGATGGCGGTGGAGAAGCTGACCGGCATCGAGGTACCCGAACGGGCTCAATACATAAGAAGTATCTTCCTTGAACTATCCCGGGTGGCGTCTCATCTCTTCGGTCTCTGGGCGTATGCCAATATGCTCGGCTTCGATACGGTGGCGCAATGGGCGATGTACCATCGCGATCTCGTTCTGGATCTGTTCGAGGAGCTTACCGGAGGCCGGGTTTATCATATTTTTATCTGGCCCGGCGGCGTGAGGCGTGACTTCCCGGAAGGCTTCCAGGAAAGAATTGTCAATACCCTTCACTCCATCGGCGGCTGCGTGCCGGACTATGACCACACCTTTTTCAACAACCGGCTCTTCTCCAAGCGGGCCAAGGGAATAGGCAAGGTCACCCGGGAAGAGGCAATGGAGATGGGAGCGACGGGACAGGTCCTGCGGGCGGCCGGGATGAAATATGACATCCGGAAGGTGGAACCTTACGCCGCCTACCACCAGGTCCCCTGGGAAGTCCCAACCCGAAAGGCGGGCGATGCCTACTCACGGATCCGGGTGGTCCGGGACGAGATGATCGAGAGCGTCCATATGATATTCAAGCTGCTGGATAAGATGCCGGAAGGAAAGGTTTACAACCGTGCACCAAATCCATTCAAGTGGAAGGTGCCGGCGGGGGAGGCGTATGTCCGGTGCGAATCATCACGAGGGGAACTCGGACTCTATCTGGTAAGTGACAGCGGGGATAAGCCCTACCGGGCCCACTTCCGCACCCCTTCCTATCCCCACGGACTGGTCCTCCTGGAGAAAATCCTGCGGGGAGCGTCCCTCGCCGACGTGGGGAACATTATGATCAGCCTCTATGTGACACCCCCGGAGATAGATCGGTAGGGGAAGGAATCAAATGACGGAACAGGGCAAGGAAAAAGGCAGTCTTCTCAGCCCCCTGAAGGCGATCTGGTTTCTCTTTAAGAAACCGAGGACGATCCGGTATCCCTTCGAGCTCAAGGAACCCGCGCTCCGGTACCGGGGGTTTCATCTCAACGACTGGAACCGTTGCACCGGCTGCGGGAACTGCGCCGACATCTGCCCCAACCAGGCCATCACGATGGTCGAGATCCCGGAACTGAAATCCCGCCCGGAAGCGGGGATCAAGAATGAACGCCCGCAACTGGACTACGGGCGGTGCTGTTTCTGCGGGCTCTGCGTGGATATCTGTCCCCCGGGGTCCCTGAGGCTCTCGCGGGATTATCTCCACATTAACCGAAACCCGGACAGTTTCGTCTTCATCCCCGGGGATGAAGAGTCGCAACGGGAGCTATTCCCGCCGGAAGAAGAATATTCCGTCCTACGGGCCGATCTCTCGCATCGCAAGCGCGGCTACGAGGGATACGCGCCCGATCTGGAGTACGCCCTCTTCGACCTGGAAAGAGTGGTGATGTCCCAGGTCCCGCCCGAGGAGAGAAAGCTTTCCTTCATCGAGCAAGTCACGGGCTACTGCCGGGAGGAAGCCATCCGGGAAGCCTCGCGCTGCCTGGGCTGCCGGCTCTGCGAGGAAGCCTGCCCGGCCCACCTCAAGATCTCCGATTACGTCCAGGCCATCTTTGAAGACCGGCCGGAGGAATCGCTGAAGATTATCTACGAGGATAACCCTCTCCCGGCCATATGCGGGCGGATCTGTATGCGGCCCTGCGAGACCGCCTGCTCGCTGAGCATCCGGGGAGAAGCCCTCTCCATCCGCTGGCTGAAACGCTACGCGGCCGATACCGTCCGGGATTACGCCCGAGCCCTGGAACACCACCCCGCTTCCCCCACCGGGAAGCGGATCGCCGTCATCGGGGCGGGCCCCAGCGGACTCTCGGCCGCATACTTCCTGGCCCGGAAGGGCCATAAATGCGTGATCTACGACGAGCTGCCGGGGGGGGGCGGGATGATGCTGGTCGGCCCCCCGCCCTACCGGCTCCCCCTCACAAGCGTGGACCGGGACGTGGACTACATCCGCTCCCTGGGGGTGGAGTTTCGCTTCAACATTAGGGTAGGCCGGGAGGTAGAGTTCGAGGAACTGCGCGGTAAATACGCCGCCGTCTACCTGGCCACCGGCAATATGTCCGGCCGTTCCAGCGGAGTCAAGAACGCGGAGAGGTGCGTACCGGCCCTGGATTTCCTGCGAAGAAACAAGATCGAAGAACCCTGCCGGGTCGCCCGGAAAGTCATCGTGATCGGGGGCGGCAACGTGGCGATTGACGTGGCCCGCGAAGCCCTCCGGCTCCAGCAAATCCAGTATCCGGGAGAAGAGACCGCAACCCGGACGGTCTCCCTCGAGGACTGGAACGAGCTTCCGGCCAGCGAGGACGAGGTGGAAGAAGCCCGGGAAGAAGGAATTCAGTTCAATCCGGGTTGGGGACCGAAAGAGGTGGTCCTGGACGAGAGGGGGCAGATCGCCGGTCTCTTATGCCTCAAGGTCGAATCCATCCTCGACGGGCAGGGGCGATTTGCTCCCACCTTCCGGGAAGAGGAGGAGATGCTCCTCAAGGGGGAGATGATTATCGAGGCGATCGGACAGGGGGCGGATTTCTCCTATCTCCCGGCCGGAATTTTTGCTAACCTTAAATTCACTCCCAAAAAGAAAGTCAGAGTGGACAAAAACGGTATGACCTCCCTGAAGGGGGTCTTTGCCGGCGGCGACATCGTCAACACCTGCCTGGATGCGGTCCACGCCATCGCCGACGCTCAGCTCGCCGCTGAGGGGATCGACAGATATCTTAAAGGAGAAACATCGTGAACAAGGTAATAACCGTCAGTTTTCCCGGCGGGAAAAAAGTTGACGTCAAGATCGGCCGAGCAACCGTGAAGACCGATCAATCCGTCCGGAACGGCGGAGAGGGCTCGGCCCCCGAACCCTTCCAGCATTTCCTGGCCTCGATCGCCGCCTGCACCGCCGTCTACGCCCTGGAGTTCTGTACCGCCCGGGAGCTTTCCCTGGAGGGGATGGAGTTCCGGATGATCTGCGAGCTTGACCCGAAATCGAGACGCTACCGGAAGATGATTCTTGAACTTACCCTGCCCCGGGGATTCCCGGAAAAATTCCGCCCGGCCATCACCCGGGCGATGGACCTCTGCGCGGTCAAACGCCACATCGTCAACTCCCCGGAATTCGAGATCCGGACCGTTCCCGGCGGGCCGGACAACGCCTGAGGTTCCATTGGTGCGGGGGAACGATCCGGCCGATCAGCTGTAATTTTCCAGGCCGTCGAGTGTCTTTTCCGCCACGGTCTTGAGGAACCGAAAGTAATTACGGCTGCGCTTCAGGCAGGCTTGCTTCTCCTCCTCGCTGGAATAATGTTCCAGGTAGCCCCTGACCCGATCCAGGTTCGTCTCGACTTCCCGGGGGATCCTCTCGCTGTCGTGCTTCACCGCCCCCTGGGGACAGGCTTCGTGGCACTGTCCGCAACGAATACATTCATCCATCTCGATCCGGGCCACGGCGCCGGACATTGTAATGGCGTCGACCGGGCACGTCTCCACGCAGACCCCGCAACCGGTGCAGTCTTCCTCGTTGATCCAGGGCATCTTGCCTACCTCCGATACTCGGTTTAAAGTTCCCCCCCGGGCGGAAATCGGGATATTTACCACCAGCGCCGTCCGCCGCCGCTCCGGCCTCCCCCTCTCCCATCCCGGGGACCCAGTCCCAAACCTCTACCCGCCCCCCGGCCCAGTCCCCGACCCATCCCCCCTGCCCCCATTCCCTGTCCCGGCCCCGGCGGGATAAATCCGAAGGGGGCGAATGATTCTTCGGCGGGGAGGGAGGACCGACCCGCTCCGGGAAACCCCGGCTCTCCGACCGCCACGATCGCTCCCACCGGACAGGCCGCCATCGCCTCGCCGACACAGGTCGCGTTGGGAACTTTCAGTGCCGCCTTCTCCCCGCGCATCTCAAATCCCGCAGGGCAGATCTCCACGCACCGGCCGCAACCGATACATCTGTCGTCATCCAGTCTGATCATAACCTCACCTTAATTCTCATTATAATTCTCGCTCTTAATTCAACCCCCGATGTTCCGAAGCCGGGCATTACTGCCCGGCTTCGGAACAATTCCCCGCGGTTACCGGGGAGAGCGCTTACCATCCGTAAGGGGGGTAGCCGCCCGGGTAGCCGTAGGGTCCTCCGGCGGAGGGATAACCGTAGGGTCCGGCGGACGGGTAACCGTAGGGCCGGGCATAGCCATAGCCCCCGCCCCATCCGTAACCCCGGCCCCGGCCTCGGCCGAATCCGCCGCCGAAGCCTCGGCCATACCCGCCGTAGGCGTACCTGCCCCCGTAAGGGTTGGCAAAACCGGGGGCCGGGTAACCGGCGCAGAAACCGGCTGCCCTTCCGGTCATCGGTCCCATTCCGCCGGGACCCGTTCCATCTCCTCTGGGCATCTTTCTCACCTCCTTTTGATGTTATCCTGTTACGATGACTCTTCCGCTTTTTCCAGCTCGGCCGCACGCTGGTCGAGACGCTCCAGCTGGTCATCGAGATATTTTTTCTGGTCTTCCAGGTACTGCCGCCAGTTCCGGAGCATCTGTTTCTCCTCTTCCCGGGAGGGGCCGTATCCCCGGTATCCGCCATACCCGCCCCCATAGGGCGCGTAAGGCGGGGGATAGCCCCACCCCCAGGGTCCTCTTCCCCAGGGCATAACTCACCTCCTTCCCCGCTTCGGGGTTTGACCGCGTTTAATCAATCGATTGCCGGATCTTCCCGGCAACTTGACTTATAAGCATTACCCGTGCCGATCAGGATCCGGATCGGTAAATATATTGTTATTTACTGGCCGGCAGTTTATTATGTCTGAAGCGCCCTGTTGCTGCCTTTCCCGGAGCGCGCGGCCATAGTTGCTATACCGCTACTTGGCCGAGGGCTTGAGCAGCATATCTGCAACGGGGCCGGAGAGGTTTGAACCTGTCCCCGGAAACAAGATGCTACAGTCAAGCCGGTTACAGCTCGGCGCTTTTACCGGGCCAACCGGCACGAAAATTGCTTGATTACTTGTTATGTCGGGAAAAATGAGAAAGGAAATTAAGCTATCCGGCGTTACCATCTGTCCCGGGATCGGCTTCGGGAAGGTACAGATCCTCGACCGCGAGCTTCCCGTGGTCAGGATATCCCTTCCACCCGGCCAGGTGAAGCGGGAGCAGAAACGCTACACCCGCGCCGTGAAGATGGTCGGGGAGCACCTGGACCAACACGTCAAGGAAGCTCATTCCGCCTCCTGGCTGAGCGCCTCCCAGATCCTGAAAGTCCATCGGGCGATTCTCGATGATCAACACTTCCACGGAGCGATCGCCGACCGGATCGCCTCCCGGAATGAAAACGCCGAATGGGCGCTCTCCGAGGAAGCGGGAGCGATGATCAGCCGGCTTGAAATTACCCGGGACCCCTACTTCCAGGCCCGGGCGGAAGATATCCGGGATCTGGCCGACAACATCCTTCACGCCCTGACCGGTTCCCGCGCCGATTACCGAAAGGGGTTGAGCTGTCCGAAGGAGGCAACCGTGATCTTCACCGGCAACCTCTATCCTTCCACCGCGGTCCAGGCCCGGAGGTTCTGCGCCCGGGGATTCGCCACCGAAAGCCGACTCCTCGCCTCCCACGCGGCGATCCTCCTCAAGGGCTTCTCAATCCCCGCCGTCGCCGCGGTGAAGGGCTTGCGCCCGGCGGCCCGGGACGGCGACCGGGTGATCGTCGATGGTTACAACGGCAAGGTGATCCTGCGGCCGACAGCCGCCACACGAAAGGAATATCAGGCCCTCCGGAAAAGCCTGGAGATACCGCCGGTCTCACCGCCGCTGCCCCCGGTCGAATCCACCACCCGGGACGGAACCGTGATCCACCTGGCGACGAATATCGAAAACCCGGAACAGGTGGAACTGATGCTCCGCCACCGCCTGGAGGGGATCGGACTCTTCCGGACCGAGTTTCTCGCTTTAAGCGCCGATACGATCCCCGGCGAGGAAGAACAGTACTCGGTTTATCGGCGGGTGGTGGAGGGGGCCGGGGGGAGGAGGGTGGTGATCCGCACGTTCGACATCGGGGCCGATAAGCAGAACCCGAACATCTACCGCGACCGGGGCCAGAACCCCGCCCTCGGGGTGAGGGGGATCCGCCGGCACCTGCTCTGCTGCCCGGATGAGCTGCGGGTCCAGCTCCGGGCAATCCTCCGGGCTGCGGAGGCGGGGGAGGTGGGCATCCTGCTCCCGATGGTGACCACGGTCGAAGAGATCCGCCGGGTGAAGAAGATTTTAACCGCCGCGCGCCGGGAGCTGCGCCGGGAGAAGAAACCGTTTTCCCCGAAGATCGCCCTGGGGGCGATGATCGAGGTGCCGGCGGCGGCCTTTGCCGCGGGCGAGATCCTGAAGGAGGCGGACTTCGTCAGCGTCGGCACCAACGACCTGCTCCAGTATTTCCTGGCCGCCGACCGCGACAACCCCGAGCTGGTGGTATACGGGGAGACCCCCGGCCCCGGTTTCCTCGCCCTGATGAGCCTGATCATCGAGAAGGCGGCGGCGCAGGGGCGCCAGAACGACGTGGCGATCTGCGGGGAGATGGCCTCCAACCCCTCGCTTCTTCCCGACCTGCTCCGGCTCGGGTACCGTTCCTTCAGCATCTCCCCCGTCCTCGCCCCCGCCGTCCGCGCGGCGGCCGTTAAAACGGATCTCCGTGTTCCCGCCCCGTCCTAATCCCCGGAGATTTTAGCTCCCACCCTGACCAGGCCGTCCGGGGAGGCGGCGGAGGTAGAACTTCTTTCCCCGGTATTCCGTCTCGATCAGCCGGTTCTCTTCCAGCAACTTTGTCACGACGGACCGGTCGCTCTTTGCCCTGGCCAGAAATTCGGTCAGGCCGTCTTCCCTCATCGGGTGGACCGAGGTGATGGAGAGAAGGTCCTCCTCAACGTTTCCGGTGAAGGCGAAGAGGTTGCCCTCGTAACCGATCAGGTACTCAGTGCGCTGCCCGGCGGCCGCGAAGGTCTGGAAAGCCCGGTTGATCTCTTCTTCCCGGGCCGGCTTCACCCATCCCTCCGCCGGCGGCCGGATGGGGATGGAAAGGTAACTCTTCGCTGCTTTGAGCCCGGAGAGAAAAACGGCGATTTTTTCGGTCTCCTCTTCGCCGTCGTTGATCCCCCGGATCAGCATCGTTTCAGTGGCCAGTTCCCCCCGGAAGGTCCGGGAAAATTCCCTGACCCCCTTTAGGATCGCGGCGAGATCCAGGGATTTATGGGGCCGGTTCAATTTCCGCCAGATATCCTCGCTCACCGCGTCAACCTTCACCGAGACCCAGTCGGCCCGGGACAGGTCGGCCCGAACGTCCGGCCGGTCGAGAAGCGAAGAGTTGGTGATGACCGCGATCTCCACCCCCAGGGGGCGGAGGTTTTCGATCACCCGCCCCAGGTTGAGATCCAGGGTCGGCTCGCCGTCGGGGACGAAGGCCAGGTAATCCACGGCCTCGCCTTTCCGCCGGGCGGCTTGGAGTTTTTTCTCGACCCGGCGAACGATCTCTTCCGGGGGATAAAGTTCCTTGCGCTCCACGGAGATATTCAGGCTCCGCCCCAGCTGGCAGTAAACGCAGGAATAACTGCAGATCTTGGGCGGTATATTGTTGACTCCCAGACTATGCCCCAACCGTCGGGAGGGCACCGGGCCGTAGGCAATCAGGTCCATTCTTTCAGTATTCATCGTTTATTGACTCCAGGACATAGCCAGTAGATGATCGCGGGCCATACCGAAGATACGGTCAATCTCTTCCGTCGTGGGTAGATATCGGCGGATGATATCCAGGTAACCCCGCCGGCGGACCCGTTCGAAGGCGGGAGGGAAATTCAGGCCGTAAACCCAGCCCACCTGGAGAAGCTTGAAGTCGTTGAGGTTGCGCAGGCGGTCGGCCCGGACGATCTCCTTCTGAAGCAGGGCCTCACCGACTTCCGGGGAGAAGCCCGGGGTGTCGGGAAGACCGAGCTCGATCGCCCGGTCGCGGGCGGGGTCCTTCCGCCGGTAGTAATCGGTGACCACCTTCCAGATGTCGAGCTTGTCGGCGTCGCGCAACAGCCGGGTGAAGAAGAGGCAGCTCGGTGATTCCTCCTCGGGCAGCGAGACCCGGTTGTGGTAGGAGATAGCCTTCAGGATCAGCTCGCGGGTTCTTTCCTCGAGTCCGGCCAGGACCCGATGTTGATCCAGGATCTTTACGCCCAGGGCGGCGTGGTCTTCGGAGTCGCGGTCGACAAAGGTCCGGTAGCGGGAATACTGCTCGAAGCGCCCGATATCGTGAAAGAGAGCCAGGGTATCGGCAATCCGCATATCTTCCTCCGGCAGCCCCAATTCTCTCCCCAGGCCGGTAATCTCGTCCCGGACCCGGCGGGTGTGCTCCTTTTTCAGCAGTGTGTTCCGCCGCAACTCCTCGTCCCCTTCCTGAAATGGGCGCAGATACCCCGCGAACCACTTCTCGAACTTGTTTAGATGTTCTTTGGTTATCAAATTGATGTGGCACCCTTTCAGGGTGCTGTCTGGAATAAATTATGACCTTTTAGAACCCGGGGCGTTGCCCCGGGCTACGATGTGGCACCCCTTCAGGGTGCCGGACGGCGCGATCAACACCGTTTTCCCTGGGGCGTTGCCCCGGGCTATGATGTGGAACTCCTTCGGGGTCCGATTTTCCACCCCAACGGGGTGAAACATCGAAGCCCGTCGACCTGTCCGGCTTTTTTATCCGGCTTTAGACGGAAGACGGAGCATCGCCGGGATCAAGCAGATTGCATATTTCAACAGCACCCTGAAAAGGTGCCACATCTAAAAATGGCCAAGGGCTAAGATATTCTATCAATCGGTGTAACCGGTCAGGAGAGTTTGGTCTTCAGGAACGACCAGATCTCTTTCACGGCGGCGGCGGCCGGGCCTTGATCGAACTCGACGACCGACACGCCGGCCATCTGGGCCCTGGTGATTACGGTGTCGTAGGGTATCTCCCCGACCAGTTCCGCACCGTATTCTCCGGCCAGTTTTTTGATCTTCCCGGCCATCTCCGGGTTGAGGTCGGCCTTGTTGATCGCCACTCCGGAAGGGATGGAGAAATGGCGGGCCAGGTCGAGAATCCGCCCCAGGTCGTGGACCCCGGAGACGGTCGGCTCGGTCACGATCAGGGCGTAAAAAGCGCCGGTCAGGCTGGCGATCACCGGGCAGCCGGTCCCCGGCGAGCCGTCGATGATCACCTCCGGGGCCGAGGCCGCCATCGCCCTTTCGGCGGCTTTCTCCCGGATCAGGGTAACCAGCCGGCCGGAGTTCTCCTCGGCGATCCCCAGTTTGGCGTGGGTCATCGTCTGCCCGAATCGGGTCCGGGAGACGAACCACTCCCCGTTGATCGCCGGCTCGGTTCTGACCGCCCCGGCCGGGCAGACCAGGGCGCAGACGCCGCAGCCCTCGCAGGCCAGGGGATCGATGGCGTAGGTCACCTCGCCTCCGCCGTCTTCCCCGCCGCTGAACAGTATGGCGTTGAAGCGACATTCCCGGTAACAGAGCCCGCAGCGGACGCACCTGGCCGGGTCGATCTCGGCCACCACCCCCCCGCTGAAGAGACCGGACTCCTCGATCTCCGGTTTCAGGAGGAGATGGAGGTCGGCGGCGTCGACATCGCAGTCCGAGACCGCCGCCGCCCGCCCCGCGAGCTGGGCGAACGAGGCGGTCAGCGAAGTCTTCCCGGTCCCGCCCTTGCCGCTGATCACCACCAGTTCCTTCGGCCGGGGACCTCCGGGCAGGGGCGGCTTCGACTGCTCGGGAGGCGCTCCGGTCCGCTCGGCTTCGGCCGGCAGCGGGCCGACCTCTCTCTCCCGTCCGGCTTCCTTGACGATATCTCCGGCAATCTTCTCGAAGAGTTCGCGGTAAGCCGGCAGCTTCTCCACCACCAGGTCACCGCCGGAATAGACTTCGGCGATCTCGCGGTCGTCGGGGATCTCGCCGATGATCTTGAGCTTCTCCTCCCGGCAGTATTCCTTGAGAGAGTCGTCGAGGTAATCGGCGCGGTTGACTAAGACCACCGGTTCCCGCTGAAGCCCCCGGGTCATCAGGACCGCCAGTTTGAGATCGTTGATCCCGAATGGTGTGGGATCGGTGACCAGGACCACCAGGTCAGCGTCGCGGATCGTCTCCACCGCCGGGCAGGCCGTCCCCGGCGGGGAGTCGTAGATGGTAATCCCCTCGCCTTGGTGAAGCTTGACCCGCTGGATCAGGCGGGGAGACATCCCCCCCTCCCCGGTCTGGAGAAGCGCGTAGTGAAAGTCGATCGGATTGGAATCCAGGAAGTCCAACCGGCTGGTTCCGTGACGGAGGAGCCCGATCTTCTTGTTCTTCTGGACGATCGCGTCCTCGGGGCAGACGATCAGGCAGGCCCCGCAGACGTGGCAGAGTTCGGGAAAGAAGATCACTTCCTCCCCGGCCAGGGCGATGGCGTTGTAGCCGCAGGCCTCGGCGCACCTCCCGCAAAGCACACACTTGTCCTTGTCCACCCCGACCGGGGCGTAGAGGGTGATCTCCTCCTCTTGCTCGATCTCCGGTTTTATAAAGAGGTGGCCGTTGGGGGCCTCGACGTCACAGTCGAGGTAGGTGACTTCCCGCCCGGCCCGGGCCAGGACGGCGGCGATGTTGGAAGCGGCCAGGGTTTTCCCGGTTCCGCCCTTTCCACTGGCTATGGCAATCTTCATCCGACTCACTCCTTCGGTTAATTACAGTTCAACCAGATCTTATTCGCGCCCCTCCCCCTACCCCCTCCCCTCGGGGGAGGGGGTTCTTTCACTACCTGAATTTTGCATCCTCGGAGCACTATTTATGCTATAAGTCACTGTTTATCAATGCGATATTGGGCGAAATGATTATTGTCCGGATTATCCCATCAGGTAATCGACCGGCCGACAGAGTAGCACAGGCATTCTTGCCTGTGGCCAAGCTTTCACAGACAGGAATGTCTGTGCTACTTTTCTTCCCCGGGTTTATCGGGAAAAAGGCAGGTATCAACTTCTCCCATAATGGAGCGGGGAAGGCTGCGGTTCAGCCATCACAGGGCGGGGTTTCGCAGGGGGTATCCCGGCCGCAGCAGGTCCGGCCGGACCCGCAGCGGGTCGGGGTCGGGACCTGGTAATCGTTTTGATGGAATCCTTTCCCCCTGAAGATTATCCCGGCGCCGGTTCCGATCAGGCGCTCCAGCCTGCCTTGGCAGCGGGGGCACTTCTTCAGCGGCCGGTCATTCATCGATTGGAAACGCTCGAATTCGTATCCGCAGTCCGAACAGCGGTAGTCATAGGTAGGCATTCCGGTTCCCTCCCCTTCCTCTTCTTCTTCCGCTTCTCCAGCCGGGCAGGGTGAAAGCGGGCGACGGTATCCGTCCCCGGCGGAAAGCCCGCAGCACTTCTTCAACGTCGCCCCGAACCCCGGACACCACCCGGATCCCCCAGCCGGCGATCAATCTCGCCAGGTAGGGCGAGATCCCCCCGCAGATCAGGACCTCCACCCCCCAGAGCCGCAGCAGCCTCGCCCGCCGCGGGGCAAAGGGCTCGGTCAGGGGCAGGGTGATCCGGGAGGCCGGCTCGCCGCCCTCGAGGTCGATTAAAACCAGGCGGCGGGCGCTATCGAAGACCGGTGAGACCCGCTTCTCCCAGACGGGGACGGCCACCCTCATATCCGCCTTCTCCTCACAGCTCCAGCTCCAGCCCGGCCCGGAGGCTTTGGAAACGCCGGCCGAATTTTTCCGCCAGCATCTCTTCCGCTTTCTTCCCCGTACAGTGGCCGGCGGCTATGAGTTCCGGGTCGTATTCCTCCAGGGCTTCCGAGATTTTCTTTAGTTCCGCGGAACCCGCCGAACGGAGGTGGAGACCGCCGACGATCGCCCGGATCTTCGCTCCCGGACGGCAGGATCGGGCGTGCCGGAGCGAATCGATCAGGCCGGTATGGCAGCAGCCGTTGAGCATCACCAACCCTTCGGGTGACTCAACCAAGAGGAATTGCTCGTCGACGAAGAGATCGGGCTTCAGTTTCAGCTTATCCCGGACGGTTAAAAACGGCTCGGCGGGCGCTGAACCGGGGGACAGGGGGATCTCGCCGCTCAAGTAAATCCCGTCGGCGATCTCCCGCCACTCCCGGCTCAGGCTGAACTCCGCTCCCTTGCCCTCCAGGGCGGCCCGGCTTTCGGGAAGCCCGATCCGGCGGGATTTTCCTTTCTTCTTCAGGCTGTATCGGGGCCGGAAGATTCCAGGATGGCCGAAAACCCTCTTCGGGCCGGCCGCTTCCAGGACCGCGTCCAGCCCTCCGGTGTGGTCGTAATGGCCGTGGCTGAGAACCACCCCCCTGATTCCGCCGAGGTCGATCCCCAGCCGGGCCGCGTTCTCCGCCGCGATCCCGGACTGGCCGGTATCGAAGAGCCAGCTTTCGCCGTCCTTCTCCAGGATGAGACTGAGACCGTGTTCGGTCGCCAAACCCGCGACCCGGGCCCGTTCTTCCACCAGAGCGGTAATCTTCATTAACGTTTTCTCCTTGCCGGCGGCACCTTCAACCCCAGGGACTTGATCTTCCGGTAAAGGGTGGTCTTGTGAATCCCCAGTTCCCGGGCGGCGGCTGTCCGGTTCCAACCGTTCTTCTCCAGCACCGAGAGGAGATAACCGGCTTCCAGCTCCTTGAACGCCCCCGGCCCCGGGGCCGGAAGGGCTTCTCCCCGGGCCCGGGGATGGAGATAATCCGGGAGGTGTTCCGGCTCGATGCTCCCCCGGGGGCAGAGGATGAAGGCGTGCTCGAGGATATTCTCCAGTTCCCGGACATTGCCCGGGTAATCGTGGCGCATCAGGACGGCCAGAGCCGCCGGGGAGAGATCGAGAATGATCTTCTTTTCCTGCCGCCGATTGAACCGGTCGATGAAATGCTCGATCAGGAGGGGGATGTCCTCGCGCCGCTCTCTCAGGGGCGGGATGACGATCTTCATCACGTTGATCCGGTAGTAGAGGTCCTCGCGGAACTTTCCTTCCCCGACCAGAGCGAAGAGCTTTTGGTTGCTGGCGGTGATGATCCGGACGTCGGCCCGCTCCGAACCGGTAGAGCCCAGCGGTTCGTAAACTCTTTCCTCCAGGACTCGGAGCAACCGGACCTGGAGGGCCGGCGAGACATCCCCGATCTCGTCGAGAAAGATGGTCCCGCCTTCGGCCAGGGCGAAACGCCCCGGCTTGTCTTTCCGGGCCCCGGTGAAAGCCCCCGCCTTGTAGCCGAAGAGCTCTGACTCGAGCAGGGTATCGGGAAGGGCGCCGCAGTTAACGGTGACCAGGGGGCCGTCCTTCCTCGGGCTCAGGTCGTGGATGGCCCGGGCGAAGAGCTCCTTGCCGGTGCCGCTCTCGCCCTGAAGGAGCACCGTACTCTCGCTCTCGGCGACTTCCGGCAGGATATCGAAGATACGCAGCATCCGGTGGTGGCGGCTGACGATCTCGGGGGCGACCCGGCCGCCGGCCGAACCCGGGCGCTTCTCTTCCGGATCGGCCGGCCGGCGGAAAGTCTCCACCCCCCCGATCACGTTGCCGTTCTCATCCTTCAGCAGGGCGGTGGAGATACTGATCCCGACGCGATCGCCCCCGGCATCGATGATGTAGATCGGCCGGCAGACAATCGCCCGGCCGGTCTCCATCGTCTCCTTCAGGGCGCATTCACCCTCGCAGATTCCGGCCCGAAAGACCTCGCTGCACCTCCGGCCCAGCGCCTCCCGGCGCGGGACCCCGGTGATCTCCTCCGCGGCCCGGTTGATGGAGGTGATCTTCCAGTCCCGGTCCACGGTGAATACGCCGTCGCTGATGCTGTCGAGGATGATGCTGTAATGGTTGTTACGATCCCGTTTCATCTGCTTTGCGGGTGGGGGCCAGCGCGGAAATCCGGCGGCGGGAAGAGCCGGGGAACCGGGAAAATCCCGGTCGGCGCCCCGGAAGGTCCGGGGCGGGCAGGGAAACGTCGTCAATTTAGCCGCGACGGGTCAGGCTCGGGCCATCGCCGCGCCGCATTTCGGGCATTTCATCTCATAACAGGGAACGCCGATCTGGTGGGGGGCGGTGGCGCCGCAGCTCGGGCAGACGCAGCCGCCGCCCGGACCGGAACCGGGGCGGTTTCCGCCCATCCGGCCCCGGCCGCCGCCGCGGCCCATCCCTCCGCCCATCCGGCCCGTTCCCGGCCCCTGTCCTCTCGGTCCTGTTCCGTCTCCTAAAGGCATCTCGCGCCTCCTTTGTTTTTATTCGTATTCCTACTCATCCTTCGTACCCGTCCTCGTTCTCGACCGGCGGGAACTCGATCCCGATAGCGATAGCGATTTAGCTGCTTTTCTCCTCCCCCTCGGGGTGGTCGCACTCGGTCTTGTCGAGGCCGTAACCTCTTCCCCCGCCCGGCTGGCAGAGCGACTCGCCCCCCTGCAGGGTACCGGCGATCAGCTGCCGGGTTACTTCCTCGATGGAGCCGGCAACCCCCATCACCGGCTTGATCCCCATCTCGTCGAAGAGCTGCCAGGCACGGAAGCCCATACCCCCGGCGATAATCGCCTCCACCCCCATCTCGTTGAAAAACCGGGGGAGAAAACCGGGGTGGTGGCCGGGGTTGGGGATCACTTCGCTCCTCGCCGCCTTCCCGTCTTCAATCTCCAGAATCGTAAACTCGGGGCAGCGCCCGAAGTGTTCGGATACCCGCCCGCTGTCGGTGGAAATCGCTATCTTCATCGTTAAATTTCCTCCGGAAATTTTAGTGTTGGATTTTTGCTCAACGTCTTGCGCCGGTTTAAACCGGCTTGTCTTCTCCGACGATCTTCCGGATGATTTGCCGCAGCGCGCGGGCGGCCTCGGTGTCGGGGTGCCCATTGACGAAGGGTTGGCCTTCGTCACCGCTGGCAACCATCCTCGGGTCGAGGGGAATCCTGCCTAAAAAGGGGATTCCCAGCTCGCCGGCCGCCGCCTCCCCGCCGCCGGACTTGAATATCTCGATCTCCTTCCCGCAGTGGGGACAGGAAAACCCGCTCATATTTTCCACCAGTCCGATCACCGGGACCTGGATCTGGCGGGTGAAGTCCACGCACTTGCGACCGTCAAGGAGCGCCACCTTCTGCGGCGTGGTGACGATGACCGCGCCCTCCAGGTCAGGAATCAACTGGGCAACCGAGAGCGGTTCGTCCCCGGTCCCCGGGGGGAGATCGACCACCAGGAAGTCGAGGTCGCCCCACCGGAAATCGCTTAAGAATTGCTTGATCACCCCCATCTTCAGCGGGCCGCGCCAGATCACCGCCTGCCCGGGGGCGCCGAGGAGGAAGGCCATCGAGAGAACCTTGAGACGGGGCCCGATCTCGATCGGCTTGATCTCGCCCGGGCGGCCGGACTCGATCCGGCCTCCATCCCGGCCCAACATCAGGGCGGTGTTGGGGCCGTGAATATCGGCGTCGAGCAGTCCTACCGTGAAGCCGTCCTCGGCCAGGGCGGCGGCCAGGTTGACCGCCACGGTGGTCTTGCCCACCCCGCCCTTGCCGCTGATTACCATCAGCTTCCGCCTGATCCGGGAAAGGTTCTCCCGGATCCGCATCCGCTGCTGGTATTGCTCGGGGTCTTCGCCCCCGCGGCGGTGGAGATCGAGATCGTCCGGCTGGTCCTTGTTCATAACGCACTCTTCCTGATTATTCCGCTCCGGCATATTTGGATGTGGCACCCCGTTGGGGTGCGGACTATTTGACTCTTGTCCGGCCAAACCCGGGGTTTCACCCCGGGCTATGATGTGGGACGCCCTTGGCGTCCTTTTCCCTGATGTTTGTCCCGTCCGGTCAAACTTAAAGGGCCGACCGGACGTTTTGGTAGATACCCCTGATCAGGGAGTTTAATTTCTCGTCTCCCAGTTCCACCGCCGGGCGGCCGGCAACGGCCGCCTGCCGGAAGATGTCGTTGAAGGGTATCCTCCCGGCGATCTCCAGGTCGTGGGAGAAGCAGTAACGCTCGGTTTCCCGGAGCAGGGACCGGTCGAGATCGGATCGGTTGATCACGATCCGGGTTTTCATCCCGAAGAAACGGAGCAGCTGGTAGATCCGCTCGAAGTCGTGAAAGGCCCCCTTCCCGGGCTCGGTCACCACCAGGGCGAGGTCGCAGCCGGTCAGGCTGGCGATGACCTGGCAGCCGATCCCGGGGGAACCGTCGATCAGGAGCAAGGAGCCGGGCCGGCGGAGCGCCTCTTCCTCTCCCCGGGTCCGCAGGGCGGTGATCAGGCCTCCGAACCCGGGCCGGCCCGGTTCCAGTTCGGCGTGAAAGAGCTTGCCGTAAGGGGTGTTGCGATCATAGATCGTTCCCGCCTCCCGTTTCTCCATCCTGACCGCGCCTTCACCGCAGACCAGGCCGCAGACCCCGCAGCCGACGCAGAGGAAGGGATCGACCTCCAGCCCGGAGATGGCCCCGAACCGGCAGGAGGTTTCGCACTTCTCCCGGTCGGCCACCCGGCCCCGGTCGATGACCGCCAGCTCCGGTCCGGAGAAAGAGGCGGTAGCGACCGTCTCCCCGCCGAGCAGGAGGTGGAGGTTGGCGGCGTCGACGTCGCAGTCGACAACCACCGGGGCGGTGCCGTTCTCTTTCTCCAGGGCGGTAAAGCAGGCGGCGAGGCTGGTCTTCCCCGTGCCGCCCTTGCCGCTGATGATCACCAGTTGCTTCATAATTTTGTCTTGATCGTTTCCCGGAGTTCCCGGAGGCGGGGAACCCAGTCCGGATTGTAGTCGGTAAGGGTCCGTCCCCGGGCGGCGGCGGCGGCCAGTTTCCGGTCGAAGGGAATCTCCGCCAGGACCGGGAGGTTCTCCTCGCGGCACCAGCGCTGGATACCGTCGTAACCGGTGCCGGAACGGTTGATCACCACCCCGCCGGGGACCCGGAGGATATCGAGCAGCTTCTTGTTCCCCCGCAGGTCGTGGAGTCCGAAGGGGGTCGGCTCGGTGACCAGGAGGCAGAAGTCGCTCCCCCGGATCGCCTCCAGGACCGGGCGCCCGCTCCCCGGCGGGCAGTCGATCACGGTCTCCCGGCCGGGGTCGAGGCTGTCCTTGACCGCCCGGATCACCTCGGTCGTCCGCTGGGAGCCGACTTTGAGTTCTCCCCCTATATACTCGATGCCGGAACGGGCGACGGCCTTCTTCACTACCCCGACCTGGTAATCAACCGGTTCCAATGTACCGGCGGGGCAGAGGAGGAAACAGCCGCCGCAGGCGACACAGAGTTCGGGGAAGACCAGCATATCCTCCCCGACAGCGGCCAGGGCGCCGTAACGGCAGAAATCGGCCGCCGCGGGACAGACCTCCCCCTTCCACTTCCGGAAACGCGGTACGGGGATCGAAACCGCCTCCGTCTTCCGAATCCGGGGGCGGAGGAAGAAGTGACCGTTGGGCTCCTCGACGTCGCAGTCGAGGAACTGCAGCGGGGAGTTGGCCAGGGTAAGGCTGGTGGCGACCAGGGTCTTCCCGATCCCCCCCTTTCCCCCGGCCACGGCCAGGATCACCGGCCGCCTCCCATCCCGGCGTGGGCGGAGACCGTGGCCGAGGAGGTCTGATTCAGCTGCCCGGCCTGGAAGTTCTTCACCGCTTCCTCGACGGTCCCGGCCGCCCCGGTGAAAACCTTCACCCCGGCCGCCGAAAGGACCCGGGCGGCATTGGGGCCGACGTTGCCGGTAATCACCGCCTCGGCCCCGAGCGAGGCGACGAACTGCCCGGCCTGGATGCCGGCGCCGCCCATCGCCGTCCGCGATGTGTTGGAGTGGGCTTTCGCTTCCATCGTTTCCGTCTCGACCACGACGAAATAAGAACATCTCCCGAATCTGGGATCTGTGGTCGACGAGAGTTCGGGTCCGGTTGATGATACCACTACTTTCATACTACTCTTCTCCTGTTTTTAATCGCTATCGGTATCGCTATCGCTATCGGGATCGAAATTTTGCGATCCAGCCTGCCTGGTCGATAGCGATAGCGATCCCGATAGCGATAGCGATTATTCACACCCGCTTATTCCTTCTCCGGCGGGGATTCCTTCTCCAGCTCCCCGATCCGTTCCCGTATTGAGTCCAGTTCCTCCCGTAGCCCCTGTTCCTGGGAACGGAGGAAATCCAACTCCCCTCCGGGCGGGGGACCCCAGGCCGGGGGAGGAGGATAAGCCGGACCGTAAGCCGGGTAGGCGGGGAAACCATAACCGCGTCCCCTTCCGCCGCCCCAGGCCCGGCCCCTTCCTCCGCCCCGGGGATAACCGCCCCGGCCGACCCCGTAATTGGGGTAAGCACCGCCGTTATAGGCCGGCCCACCGTAAGGCGGACAGTAACCAAAACCTCCGCCGGTCCGGGGACCGGCGCCGATCGGACCAGTTCCGTCAAAACCTGGCATAACACACCTCCTGGTTAAAATTGATTTGCCTTTGTGCAATCTCTCCGGCACCATCCGGGCCGGTATTTCCGCCCTTTTGGCACCTTGATTATTATTAGCATATGCTATTAACTCCAACCTGTCAACCCCCTTTTTGATATTTTTTTCGGCGGGAATATGGCTTGCGATTTCCCGGCGTGGTAATATATTCTTCGTCCTCTTCCGCCTTCCCGTAGATTCGGCATATGCCGGAAAACACCCCGAATCGCAATCGGGATCGCTATCGCTATCGGGATCGAAATTTTGCCGAACAGACCGCCGGGCCGATAGCGATAGCGATTTTATGCCGATCACGATATATTAAGCCGCGACTTGAGATTTCCGTGCCTGAGATAAATATGCGTACTTCATTCGACTGTCTACCCTGCTTCATCCGCCAGGCGATTGACGCCTCGCGGGCTTTCTCGGCCGACCCTCCCCTCCGGGAACAGATCATCCGGGAGGTCTTAAGCTGGGCGGCCCGGATGGACTTCAATCTACCCCCGGCGATAATCGGGGGAAGGATCCACCGCCGGCTCCGCGAGATCACCGGGGAGGAAGATCCCTACCGGGAGACCAAGGAACTCCAGAACCGGATGGCGCTCCGCCTCCTCCCCAGGCTGAAGGAAGAAGTCGCCAACGCGGACGATCCCCTCTGGATGGCGGCCCGGCTGGCGATCGCCGGCAACCTGATCGACCTCGGGGTCAACGGGGAGTTTGCCGAGGAGGATCTTCTCCGGGAGATCCACACCGCCCTGGCCGGTCCCTTTGCCGGACCGCAGACGGCATTCCGCCGGGAGGTCGAACGGGCGGAAAATATCCTCTACCTCGCCGACAACGCCGGGGAGATCGTCTTCGACGGCCTCCTCCTCGATCTCCTTCCCCCGGGCCGGATCACCGTGGCCGTCCGGGGGATCCCGGTCCTCAACGATGCCACCATCGAAGAGGCGAGATCGGCCGGCCTGACCGACCGGTTCGAGGTGATCGAAAACGGTTCCGACATTCCGGGTACCCTCATCGAGGAGTGCTCTGAGGAATTCCAAAAGCGTTTTGCCGCCGCCGACCTGATTCTGGCCAAGGGCCAGGGCAACTTCGAGACCCTCTCCGGCCGGGGGGAAAAGATCATATTTCTCTTCAAGGCCAAGTGCGAGGTCATCGCCCGTCACGCCGGGGTCCCGGTCGGAACCTCAGTGGTGACGGGCGCCCGGCTCCACTCGGAGAGTTGACGGATGGCCCACTGCGCCGACCCAGAGGAGTATTCCCCGGAGGCGCTCGACCACGCCAGCTGCCCGCGCCATTACGGCCCGCTGAAAAATTTCCACGGCCGGGCCCGGATCACCGGGCCCTGCGGGGACACGATGGAGTTCTGGCTGCGGGTCGGGGACGAGCGGGTCGATAAGGTCTCCTTCACCACCGACGGCTGCGGACCATCGCTCGCCTCCGGCTCGATGGCCGCCACCCTGGCGTCCGGCCGTCCCGTGGTCGAGGCGGCGGTCATCCGACAGAAGGATATCATGGAAGCCCTTGGCGGCCTCCCCGCCGGGGCCGAGCACTGCGCGCTCCTGGCCGCCGACACCCTCCAGGCGGCCTGCCTCGATTACTTCCGCCGGCGGGACGGACTCCCCGCACCGCCGGGGGGCGGGGAAGAAGACCGGGAGAATGCGATACCGGGACGGCTCTCCCGGATCGGACGGCTGATAATCGTCCTCTCCGGCAAAGGGGGGACGGGGAAAAGCACCGTAGCGGTCAACCTGGCCGCCGCCCTGGCGGCGGCGGGAAAACGGGTCGGCCTCCTCGACGCCGACATCACCGGCCCCGCCGTCCCGGTTCTGCTCGGCCTGGAGCGGAAGGGTATCGCCAACCGGGGCCCCCGCCTCCTCCCGGCCAGGGCCGGGCAATTGCAGGTAATCTCGCTGGGCCTCCTCCCCGCCGACCCGGAAAACGCCCCGACCTGGGGGGGGCCGGAGAAACAACAGGTGATCGAACGCTTTCTCAAGGACACAGTCTGGGGGGAACTCGACTTCCTGGTCATCGATTGCCCCCCGGGTTTGGGGGACGAACCGCTGGCGGTCCGGGAACTGGCCGGGGAGAGGCTGGAGGCGGTGGTGGTGATCACCCCGCAGCGGCTGGCCGCCGAAGCCGGAATGGAAGCGGTCCTCTTCTGCCGGCGGCACGGAATCAAGGTTCTGGGGGTAGTAGAGAATATGGCCGGATTCGCCTGCCCGGACTGCGGCCGCTCCACCCGGATCCTGAGGGCCGGCGGGGGGAGAAAAATCTCCGACGACCTGAAAGTCCCCTTTCTCGGTTCGATCCCCATCGACCCGGCGATCGCCGAGTGCGGCGACCGGGGCCGGGTCTTCCTCGAACACCACCCCGAATCCCCGGCCGCGTCGATCATCCGGAAAATCGCCGGCCGGCTCGCCGACCCGGAATCCGCTCCGAGGTAGCACGGAGGTTCCCGCCCGTATCCCGAGCAATCTATTCCGCCCGGCGGACCGGGACGCAGATATCGACCTGGTGCTTCTTTTCCGGGTGCGCGTCGGAGTCGTTCTTCTTGATCTCGAAGCTGTAGCCTTCCGCCGGGGTATACCCGTTTTTCGGTATCCACTCGCCGAGCAGATACCCCCAGGCCCGGCCGAACTCCTCCGCCGCCACCTCGAAACTCCCCACCGCGTACTCACCCGGCTCGGTCCGCCGAATGGAGAGCCCCTCCGGAACTTCGGTCCCTTCCGGCACGGTGATCCCCAGCCAGAGGCGCTGCCGGTCCCTGGGGATAGTCTCCGGGTCGTCGGGGTAGATCAGGATCATCTTCGTCCGGCCGGGAAAATCCCACAACCCATCCGGAATCGCCCAGGCCAGCAAAGGCTCCAGGATTATGTCGTAAATCTCGTCATTGCCCTGAAAATCCCCCCGGTACTCGACGCAGGCCAGATGATATCCGGGCAGCAGCCGGACCTCGACCTTCCCGCCGAACGGGTGCTCCGGTTCCCCGCCCGGGATGGCCCCCCCGAGGACGAGCCCTGCCGCCGCCGCGGCGCCGATAATTTTTCCCTTCATCTCCACCTCCGATGGTTGGGAGGAGACGGCCCGCCGGCCGGTCTCCCCGATTGATGTTGGGGAGAGCCTACGGGGAAAACCGGGTGAAATCTTGACGGTTCTTGCGGAAAAACCGCCGGAGACGGCAGCTTTTCCTTGAGCCGGGTCGCGGAAATGGAATACAATCCCGGTATCTTCCGCTTTGTCCGGCTAAGCGTTATCGGTTCGATCCCGTGTGCCGCGGGAAAATTTCGGATGGGTAAACCGGGGAGGGAAGAAATATGAGATTCTCTCGGCTCGCGATTCTGGCCGTCCTGGCAGTCGGCGCGGCGGGGATAATCCCGGCCGCCGCCGAAGACGGGGGGGAGCGGGCGGCGCTCCGGGAGGAACTGGATCGTCTCCGGAAAGAGCAGCGGGAAAAGATCGACGCCCTGGAGGAAAGGCTCCGGGCCCTGGAACTGGCCGAGCGGGAAGACCGGCGGCGGCTGGAAGAGGCCCGAAGTGAGGCGGAGGCGGCCCGGGCGAATGCAACCCGGGCCGGCGACTCCCGGCTGAGGGTGGTCTTCCCTCCGCCCGACAGCTACCCCGACTACCTGACCCGGGGCCTGGAGTTTCACGGTTACCTCAGGTCAGGTTACGGGATCAACGGAAAGGGCGGCCGCCAGGTCTATTTCCAGGCCCCGGGGGCGGGGGCCAAGTATCGCCTCGGCAACGAGACCGAGACCTACGGCGAACTGGCCCTGGTCAACAACTTCGTCTCCGATCCCGCCGCCCCCTCCTGGAAGGTCCAGGCCCGCCTCTCGGTCTGGACCCCGGAAAACCTCAACGACGACGAGACCGACTCCTCCGGCGACTTCAAGCTGGGCCTGCGGGAAACCTTCATCGAGGCCGGCAACTTCCCCTGGTCGCCGGGGATGAAGTTCTGGGCCGGTAACCGCTTCTACCGCCGGCACGATATCCACATCATCGACTTCTACTGGCTGGATATGAGCGGCTACGGCGGCGGGGTCGAGGATATCCCCCTGGGCGGAACGGTCAAGCTGGCCTCCGCCTACCTGGGCGGATCGCTCGACGACTACGAGTTCCCCCGGACCGGCCGGATCGCCAAGAACACGCTCGATCTGCGCCTCTACGACATCCCCCTCCCGCTGGGCCGGGGAATGGTCTGCCTCGCCTCCTCCACCCTCAAGGGCGGCAGCTACACCTCCGACGGAGCCGAGCACCGCTACCCCTCCGCCTCCGGCTACGGCCTGACCTTCGCCCACACCCGCGACCTCGCCGGCGGGGGCTACAACCAGGTCTCCCTCCAGTACGGCCGGGGAACCGGGTCGCAGTTCACCCCCGCCGTCCAGGATCCGGGGGAACATCTCCGCGACACCTGGACCTTCCGGGCCACCGAGACCCTCCTGCTCAACACTCTTGATCCCCTGGCGGTGATGGCCACCGCCCTCTTCCAGCTGGAAAGCGACGGCAGCCCGGAAAACGACCGGACGGCCTGGTGCTCGATCGGGGGACGGCCGGTCCTGGGCCTGGGCGGCGGCTTCGCCCTCGCCCTCGAAGCCGGTCTGGATTACGTCCGGGACGAGACCGCCCTCACGGCCGAGGGAAATACCAGCGAAGGTTTTCTCGGCAAGCTCACCCTGGCCCCGGAACTGAGGATCAACAACGAGTTTCTCGGTCGCCCGGTTCTCCGCCTTTACTGCACCTGGGCGCGCTGGTCAAAAGACTTCAAGGGCCGGGTGGGGATGCTCGACGAGATGAACCCGGAAGACAACCCCTACCGGGACTCAACCGAGGGATTCGCCGCCGGCATCCAGGGTGAGGCCTGGTGGTAAAAAAATCGTCGACCAAAACGGGAAAAAGGAGATCAGCGATGCCGGAAAAAACGGATGCCGCGACGGCGGAAAAAACGGAACTTAAGAAGTACCAGCCCCTGGTTTACCTGACGGCTTTCACCGCCGCCCTGGCCGGTCTCCTCTTCGGTCTCGACGTCGGGGTGATCTCGGGGGCGCTGGCCTTTATCGCCCGGGCTTTCTCCGCCTCCACCCTCGAACAGGAATGGGTGGTCAGTTCCCTCCTCTGGGGAGCGGTGGCGGGAACCCTGATCAGCGGGGTGATCTCCCGGAGATACGGGAGGCGGACCACCCTGCTGCTGGCGGCGGCGGTCTTCGCCCTGGGTTCGATCCTCTCGATGCTCGCCCAGTCGGCCGGGATCCTGATCGGCTGCCGGGTCTTCCTCGGCCTGGCGGTGGGGATGGCGTCCTTCACCGCCCCGCTCTACCTCTCGGAGATCGCCCCGGCCCGGATCCGGGGCGCCCTGATCTCGATGTACCAGCTGATGATCACGATCGGGATCGTCCTCGCCTTCCTCAGCGACACCTTCTTCGCCTCCTACTTCAAGTTCCACGGGGTGACCGGAGGGCACTGGCGGATTATGCTCGGGATCCTGGTCGTCCCGGCGACGGTTATGTTCATCGGGGTCTTCTTCCTCCCCGAGAGCCCCCGCTGGCTCTTTCTCAAGGGCCGGAAGCAGGAGGCGGGCCGGGTCCTCGCCCGGGTCCGGGCCGACGGGGAGGAGATCGCCCGGGAGACGGCGGAGATCGCCGCCGAGCTGGAACAGGAGAACGCCGGCTGGAGGATGTTCCGGCGGAACGGGAATTTCCGGCGGGCGGTCTTTCTCGGGATCGGCCTCCAGGTCGTCCAGCAGCTGACCGGGATCAACGTGGTGATGTATTACGCCCCGCGGATCTTCCAGGCGGCCGGCTTCGCCGACACCGCCGAGCAGATGTGGGGCACGGTCCTGGTCGGGGTGGTCAACGTCCTGGCCACCTTCATCGCCATCGCCTTCGTCGACCGCTGGGGGCGGAAACCGATTATGTACACCGGATTCCTGGTGATGGGCGTCTCGATGTGCGTGGTCGGCCTGGCGATGCCCCCGGCGGCCCCGCTGGCCGCCGGGGAGGTCCCGGTCCGGGCTTTCATCTCGATCGCCGCCCTCCTCACCTTCATCATCGGTTTCGCCGCCTCCGCCGGCCCGATCATCTGGGTGATCTGCTCCGAGATCTACCCCCTGGCCGGACGCGACTTCGGGATCACCTGCTCCACGGCCACCAACTGGATCGTCAACGGGGTGGTCGGCCTGACCTTCCTCTCGCTCCTCGAGGGGATCGGGCCCCGGGCCACCTTCCTGCTCTACGGGGGTCTGGAAGCGGTCTTCATCATCTTCTTCCTGCTCTGGGTGCCCGAGACCAAGGACGTCTCCCTGGAAAAGATCTCAGCCAACCTGCTGGCGGGGAAGAAGCTGCGGGAAATCGGCCGGGGACGGGGTACCTGATTATTTCCCGGAAGCAGCGCGGACATTCTTGTCTGGGGGGGCCGCGACACAGGCAGGAATGCCTGTGCTACTTTTTCCGGCGGAATTTCTCGACTTCCATCACCAGGACGCCGAGGGCGATCAGGATCGAGGCGAGGAGGGCGTGGGTGGAGTAGGTCTCCCGGACCAGGAGCTGGAGTTCGGTTTCGGAATCGGCGTTGAAATAGCAGAAGGCCGACCAGAGGAGCCAGCCGACACCCCAGGCCACGATCCCGATCCCGGTGGAGAAACCGATCTTGTCCGCCAGCCAGTAGAAACCCCGGTTCAGGCCGTCCGACATCCGGTAATACCGTCCGGTTTTGCCGGCTTTTCTTCCCGACGGTCCGGAGGACGGGGCCGGAGTCTCTTCTCCTTCCGAGGAGTTCATTTTTCGAAAGCGGCGGCAACCTCGGGGGAGACCCGTCCCTCTTCGTCCCAGCCCCGCTTCTCGTAATAAAGGGAAAGGGCCCGCTCGAACTCCTCGGGGTCGATGACCTTGCCGGCGTTGGGACCGGTCATCGCCGGGCGGGAGTGGACCTTGAAGGGAAGGCTGTCGTCTTTCCGGGTCGTCCCCAACCGGGTGTTGATCAACCGGGTCAGGTCGTAGATCCGGTTGGAGAGTTCCAGCAGCTGCTCCAGGGTTTGCTCGCGGCCGGTGACGTGGCGGTAGAAGTTCTCGTAGTGACGCTCGTTCAGCCCCAGCTCGATCCAGGGAAGCCGGCAGGCTCCCAGCATATCGAAGAGCGGGCGGAGGGTCTGGTGGTAGATGACCAGGTCGACCTTCTTCTCCAGCGGCCAATCCTGACCCTCCTCCATCTCCCGGGCGATCGTCCAGGCCCGGGTGTGGTGGGCGCCGATGTCCGAGGTGGCGTAGGCCAGGGCCATCGAAAGGGCGGGGCGGCTGTCGTAGGCCGACTGCTCCAGCCCCTTGACCTGGAGGACCAGCTCGTCCATCGCCGGCCAGCGCTCGATCACCGCCGGCGCGCCTCCGGCCAGGGTGTCGCCGATCCCCTCCCGGCGGGCGATCTTCCGGATCAGCTCCAGGATCGACTCCTCCTCCCCCCAGGTGATCTCCATCCCATCGAGATCTTCAAGGGTGATGATCCCGTTCTCGTAGCCCTCGATGACCGCCCCGATCAGGTTCCCGGTGGAGATGGTGTCGATACCCAGCTCGTCGCAGAGGGCGGCCGCGGCGAGAATGGCGGCGTAGTTCTCCACCCCGAGGTTGGAGCCGAGCATCGCGCAGGTCTCGTACTCCGGCCCCTCGGTGACCACCCCGCCGTGGCGGCCGTTCTTGACCAGGCAGATGTTTCCGCAGCACATCGGGCAGGCGAAGCAGGCGGAGTCGGCGATCTTGTAGCCGTCGAGCATCACCTGGCTGTTGATCCGCTCGAAGTGGGTGAAGACGCTGTCCTTGAAGTTGCAGGTTGGAAGGATCCCGATGCTGTTGGCGTAATCGATCACCGTCATCAACCCTTCGCGCTGCCAGAGCCGGAAGTAGGGGTGGCTCCGGAGATAGGCGTCGGCCCGGCCGGCCTCTTCCCGCAGGGCGCCCAGGTCGTGGACGGGGAGGTCGCGGTCGCCCCGGGCGGCGATCGCCTTCAGGTTCTTCGACCCCATCACCGCCCCGATCCCGGTCCGCCCGGCGTTCCGGGACCAGTCGGTGTTGACGCAGGCGAAATTTACCCCGTTCTCGCCGGCCGGGCCAATTACCGCCACCGAGACGGCGTGGCTGCCGAGGCGATTCTTGATCAGGCCCTCGGCTTCCAGGCAGCTCTTCCCCTTCAGCTCCGGGAACGGAATGACCGAGGTCTTCCCGTTATCGATGAAGAGAATTGAGAGCTCCTCCGCCCGGCCGGTTACCGAGAGGAGGTCGATGCCGGTCTGCCGCAGTTCGACCCCGAAGGTCCCTCCCATCGAGGAGTCCCCGTAGAGGCCGGTGGCGGGGGAGAGCGAGACGAAGGAGTTCTTCCCCGAGGAGGGGAGATAGAGGCCGGTGAAGGGACCGGGGGCGACGATCAGGAGGTTCTCCGGGCCCCGGGGGTCGACCCGGAAGTCCCGTTCCCTCAGGTGGTCCCAGAGCAGCTTCGCCCCGAAACCCCGGCCGCCGACGTATTCCTCCAGGAAGGAATCCTCCAGATCGAGCAGTTCGGCCTTACCCGAGGAGAGATCGACCCGGAGGTGCTTCTTGAAATAACCGCTCTTGATCATTATTTTCTCCGGTATACCGGATTAACCGGGAAGGGCAAGCCAACCGGTTTCTGAATTCCGACTCCTGGATTCTGAATTCTATATTCTGTATTCTATTTAAAGCTCTTCCTTCCCGACCTCGGTGTAGCGGATTACCCTCTTCTCCCCCTTCTCGAAGTACTCGATCTCCTTCATATGGGTGTAGCTGAGCAGGTTGCCCAGCCGCCGGGTCTCGCCCAGGGCCTGCTCGGGGATCATCCGGATCGCCTCCTTGGGGCAGGCTTTCACGCACTCGGGGTCTCCGCCGCAGAGGTCGCACTTGATCGGGCCGGGACAGTCGGAGTGGGCGTAGATCGCCCCGAAGGGACAGGCCTCCAGGCACTTGAAACAGGAGATGCAGAGGTCGCGGTCGATCTTCACCACCCCGCCGACCCGGTGGATGGCGTTGACCGGGCAGACGTCGCCGCAGGGGGGTTTCCGGCACTGGCTGCAGATCACCGGCATCCGGATCACCGGGTGGGGGTAGGCGACCAGGACCCGGACCGCGGCCTTCTTCGGGTTGTTGACCCCGAAGTGGGCGGCGGCGCAGGCCAGTTCGCAGATCCGGCAGCCGGAACAGAGCTCAGGGATCACCGTTAACTTGAAACGCTCGCTCATTTTCCGGGTGAGAACGATACCCCATCTCCGGCGGGAGAACAATAATAAACGGGGAAATCAGGTCGCGGGGGCAACCTCGCTCCAAACTGACCGGGCGCCGGGGCCGGGCTGGAACATAACTTCCCCGCCGCTCAGAGCCGTTCCCGGAACCAATCCCGGGCTATGAAGAGCTGCTCGCGGAGGCCTTCCCCGTGATCGAGGTCGATGTGGTCCCGACCGGGCAGGATAACCAGCTTCTTCGGCTCGCCGGCCCGGCGGTAGAGGTCCTTCGCCAGCTCGACCGGACAGACGTCGTCCGCTTCTCCGTGAATCACCAGCAGCGGGCGGGGGGAGATCAAGCCCGCGACCCGGTCGGGAGAGAAATCCGTCATCGCGGCCGCCGTGGAGAGGGGAAATTCCGGCGGGGCGGCCGCGGGACCGGAGGGCAGCGAGGAAGACTCGCGGTCGCTGGAAAGTTTTCGGTACTTGCGCCAGAACCTTTCGCCGAAAGGAACGATATCGGTCAGCGGCACGGTCCGCGACTTCCCGGTCCGAACGGTCTCGAGCCGGTCTTGCTCGAGAAGCCTCTTGAACTCCCGCCACCGGCGGTCCGTCCGGAGGGATCGCATCCACTTCTCCCCGTTGCCGCTCCCCGAGACGGCGGCCGCGGCTTTAACCCGGAGGTCGAAAGCGGCCGCCCAGGGGACGACGGTTCCCCCGTAGCTCAGGCCGTAAAGGCCGATCCTTTCCGGATCGACCTCCGGGCGGCCGGAGAGAAAGGTAACGGCGTGGCGGATGTCGTCCGCCCGCTCCAGCGGGAAGAGCCGGGGACGGGCTCCCTCGCTCTCCCCGAACCCGCGGTAATCGAAGGCCAGGCAGGCGAAACCGGCGGCGGCGAGCAGGGCGGCCGCCTCCGGCATCACCTTCTCCTTGACCCCGGAGAGCCCCTGGCAGAGCACAATCGCCGCGACTCTCTGCCCGGATCCCGCCCCTGCCGGAAGGGTGAGTTCCCCGGCCAGGGCGAGGCCTCCCGGGGTATGAAACCGGACCTTCATCGGCCGATTCCGGGGAGGGACTGGAGATCTCGAGCTTCCACCGCCCGGTAAACCTCGAATTTCTTGCCGGGAACGGTGATCGCCCCGTTCGGGCAGAACGAGATGCAGCGCATACAGAGCTGGCAGCGATCGGCGAAGACCGGCAGGTCAGCCATCGATATGTTTCCCGCCGGGCAGAGCCCCGCGCAGAGACCGCAGCGCAGACAGGCGGCGCCGTCGACCCGGAACCTCTCCCCCTGGCGTCTCAGGAATCCGGCGATCAACCGGCTCCGGGAGAGCCGGCAGACCAGGCCGGATAACACCGGGACCCGGCCCCAGGCGGCCCGGCCCTCGAGGAGCGCGGCCGCGAACCGCCAGGCTTCCCCGAGGCCGGCGGCCCGCTTCTCCCGGTTCTTTTCCGGGTCGATCTTCCCCGGGAAAAAATTGCTGGGCATTTTGATCTCTTTCGCCCCCAGCGGGCGGTAGCCTTTCCGGGCCAGGGCCTTCCGCAGGGGCCCCACGATCCCCCCGGAGAAGGCGTGCAGGGTATCGACCATAAAGGCCCCGGTCCCCCGCCCGGGGGGGAGGCGCTCGAGGAAATCCCAGATGAAGGGGTAGGTGGACTGGGCGGCGACCGGGAAGGCCAGGCCGAGGGTCCGGGAGAGGTCAACCGAGGACGGATCGCTCTTTTCCAGGGCCAGGAGTCGGACCTCCGACCCCCGATCGCGGAAGGCGTCGGCCATCGCCCGCGCCGCCAGCAGCGTGTTGCCGGTCCCGGAGAAACAGTAGATGTCGATCTTCTTCATCATCATCGGCCGAAACTATGATAACCGATTCTACCGGACCAGACAATCAGGATTCCGGCCCGGCGAAATCCTCCGGAGGTTCTCTCCGGAACCGGATCCTCAGGCCCAGCTCCTCCTTCATCGCCAGCAGCGCTTCGGCGTTGCCCCGGGCGTCGTCGAGGGCGTTGTGGGTATGCGGGGTCCGCCTCAAATGCTTGAAGCCGCGGAAGACGTCCCCGACCAGTCCCTGATAGAGGGAGGCGAGGTTGGCCGAACTGTAGCCGAAGGGGTTCTCTCCGAGGAAGTGGTGGAAGTACCAGTTGACGAACTGCCAGTCGAAGCCATTGTTGTCGGCGACGAACCTAAGGGAGCCGTCGGAGACGGAATACAGCCAGTCCCGGAACCTAGCCATCACCGCCTCCGGTTCCTCGAAGGCCAGCGTCTCCTCCCGGCTGAACCCGGTGACCGCCAGCGCCGCGGGGACGTACTTCTTCGAGATCGGTTTCAGCTCCGCGTAGAAAGACCGATCCAGGCCGGGCTCGACCACCACCGCCCCGAAGCTGACCATCGAGTAATCCCCCGGGATCGGCCCGTCCGCCTCGATATCGACGCTGATCCAGCTCATCGTTTTTCGGCGTCCTCGATCAACCGGACGCTTCCAGCGCTTCCAAAAACGAGTTGACCGCAGAGCGGAAGAGCTCCGGCTTCTCCAGCATCGGGGTGTGGGAGGCGCCGGGGATGACGGCCAGGGAGGCGTCGGGAAAGCGATCCCGGAAGTCGCTCACCGTCTCCGGCGCGGCCTCGTCGTACTCGCCGCAGACCAGGAGGACCGGGTGCCGGATCTCTTCCAGGCGGCCGGTCAGGTCGGCGTCCTTCAGGGTGCCGGTAACGGTGAATTCGCTCTCGCCCCACATCCTCCCGTAGATCTCCAGGTTCATCCTGCCGAAGGCTTCCAGGAGGTATCCCGGCCAGGGGTCGAGCCGGCAGACGTGCCGCCGGTAATAGGCCATCATCGCTTCCTGGTAATCGGGGCCGAAATCTTTCGTCTCTTCACCCTTCTCGACCGCCCCGCGGACCTCTTCAGGCATCCGGGCCAGGTGCCTTCTTTGATCGGCGGCCCAGCGGGGCGCGCTGAGCAGCGGCCCGGCCAGGACCAGGCTCCTCACGCCCGGGGGATTTTCCCGAAGCAGGTACTCCACCGCCAGCATCGCCCCCCAGGAGTGGCCGAGGAGATGGACCTCCGCCAGCCCCAGGCTATCCCGGACAAAGGAAAGTTCCCGGACGTAGTGATCCACAGTGAAATTACCGGGATCTGCGGAACGGGCCGAACGGCCGCAGCCGAGCTGGTCGTAGAAATAAACCGGGCGGCGGCGGGAGAGTTCGGAGACCCCCTCGGTCAGGCTCAGGAATCCTGGTCCTCCGTGAATGAACAGAAGGGGGATCCCCGGTTTCTCCTCCCCGAAGACGGCCGTCCAGAGCTTTCCCCCCGGTCCCTGGATATAAGTTTCTTTCATAATTGGACCTCGGAACCCATCCGGGGCGCCCGGAAAACATCCGTATTCAAAAAGGGACCCATATTACCTGAATTTTGCCCGATAAACCGGGGCCGGAAAAGTAGCACAGACATTCCTGTCTGTGAAAGCTTGGCCACAGGCAAGAATGCCTGTGCTACTGTGCCCGTTGGTCAGCCACCTGATTGGTTGCCCCAGGCAATATTTATTTTATCCAATACCGATTTTATAAACAACGACTTATAACCTGGCTCCTGTTCCGCTAATGAAAAATTCAGGTGTAAAAACGGCATTGGCGATGGGAAGGACGGGGAGGGCGGAGTTGCCGGCGGAGTTGACGATCCCGGTTTCTTGCCGGGAAATACCATTATCCAGCCGGACTAACGAACAACCGGGAGGTCCCCGCCGGCCCCGAAATAAAATCTGGTTGTTCCCCTGACCGCCCAGAGGCCGGACGCGGACCGGAAGATCCCGATCCGGTCTCTCCCTCCGCCGCCATAAACAGCCGGGACCGGATAATCGTCTTCACTCCCGAAGTAGGCCCGGGTCAGACCCCGGACCGCCCAGAGGCCGGAGGCCGGGCGGAAGATCCCGGGCCGCCAGGAGCCGGTTCCGTCGTAGTCGCCGGGAACCGGGAGATCGCCGGAACTCCCAAAGTAAATCCGGGTCGCGCCCCGGACCGCCCAGAGGTTGGATGCGGACCGGAAGATCCCGGGAGAGAGGGACCCGGCACCGGAATAATCCCCGGGGAGGGGCCTGTCGCCCGATCTCCCGAAGTAGAATCGGGTCAAACCGCGAATCGCCCAGAGGCCGGAACCGTCGCGGAAAATCCCGAACTCCGCGGTCCCGTCGACGGAATAGTCCCCCGGGAGCGGCCGGTCAAGGGAGCCGCCGAAATAGGCCCGGGTCAGTCCCCGGACCGCCCAGAGGCCGGTGCCGGGACGGAAGACGGCGATCGCCGAGGTCCCGTCGCCCCGGTAATCGCCGGGGACCGGGAGATCACCGTCACCGCCGAAATAGGCCCGGGTCAACCCGCGGACCGCCCACAGCCCCGGGCCCGGCCGGAAGACCGCGACATCCGAGGTCCCGTCGCCGTTGAAGTCGGTGATCCCGGCGGCGGGGAAGGGAGCGGGGGTCGGGGGAGGGGCCGCCTGCCAGCCGGCCAGCCGGGCCCAGAGCCACCAGGCCGCCCTCCCCTTGAGGACACAGTTGATCCTGGCCTTGTTGTCCGGACCGTTGCAGTGGGCACAGGCGTCGCAGCCGCCGTAACCGCTTACCCCGCTGCCGGTGGTCAGCCGCTCCAGTTCCGTGCCGAGGTTGGCGTCGATCCACTCCTCGCCCCAGTTGCCCCCGCTGTAATAGAGCGCGTCGTCCATCGCCAGGTCCCAGTAGTAATTCCCGTCCGGGTCATAGGCCTCGATGTCGGCGAAGTCGAAGAGCACCCGGTCGTTGTCCCGGCAGTGGGCGCGGATCAGCTCGTTGTTGTAGTGCACGCCGTCCGGGGTGAGGTCTTCCCCCTGTCCCTCGGCGTGCCCGGTCATAAAGACGAATTCGACGGGATAAGCCGCCGCCCGCGGCGCGGTGCCGCCGACCCCGTATTCGGAGATCAACGTCTCCATATTGGTCACGTATCTCTGGGCGTCGTGACCGTTGATGCTGCACCATGACCAGACCACCACGTTGACGTGGTAATTCGACGAATCGTTGAGGAAGTTGCGGGTCGAGGTCACCCAGGGGGTGACGCCGTTGTCGTCGATGTAGTCCCCCTGGCTGAGGTCGGGGACGGCCCCGGGTATCCCGTAGTCGTCGAGGTCGAGGCCCGCGGAACCATCGTCCGACCATTGGTAGGTTGTCCCGAAGGCGGGATAATCCGCCAGGGCGCTCATCCCGGTGACCAGCTGGCTGCCGTGGGAGGTGTGCTGGTAGGCGATGTGGAGGTCCTGCTTCGCCTGATCGATCCAGTATTCCGGAATCGAGGAGAGGACGGTACAGTTATGATCGACCAGGATCGTTCCCCGGGCGGAACCCCCCGAGGACAGGAAGAGCAGTCCGATCAGGGGCAATACGGAGGCCGAAATTCGACGCATAACATCTCTCCTCGAGGGGTACCGGCGGATCCACCGGCCGGGGTGCCGGAGTAATGGAGTTTTGGAGTATTGTACTTGCCATCACCCATCACTCCATATCCGAACTGCCGGCGATACCGCGGATGAAAATATCCGTTTGCCCGCACAAAACCGTACGAAACCAATATATCACATACCCGGGGAGGAAGGTGGGTGAAACTACCGGCGGCGGCGAAAGGCGATAGTATAGATGGCCAGGTTGAGGAGGAGGACGCCGGCACCCATCAGGTACTGATGGGTCCGGGTCAGGCCGGCGGGGTAGATCAGGGGAACGAGGTAGTGGTCGATGAAGCCGCCGCTGTAACCGAGTTCCCCCCCCTTTTCCCGGAGGAGGTTTTCCAGCGGGGTCAGGGGGCAGATCCAGCCGCCGAAAGAGATGCCCGCCCCCCAGAGGAAGACCGGGACGTGGAGCCAGGCCCACTTCCGGCGGCGGAGAACGAGGAGACCGCCCAGGGGCACGAAGACGATGAAGGCCAGGTGGAGTGAGAAGACCAGGTAGGCTGCGATCAGATAGATCATATCCGATTCCGACCCCTCCCGCCGGTCCGGCGATTTTTGTTTTGCCGCGCGGGGGGTTTATGGCAAGATACCCGAACTCGGGCACCGCTTTCAAATGGTTTTTCCCGAATCCGGCAACCCAGCTCCGTCGATCGGCAATAGAAAAGGAAGACTTATGACCGAACAGCCCAACGACCTCGACCTGCTCTCGATCAACACCATTCGTTTTCTCTCCGCCGACGCCGTCCAGAAGGCGAACTCCGGCCACCCGGGGATCTGCCTCGGGGCGGCCCCGATGGCCTACGCCCTCTGGAGCCGCTTTCTCCGCCACGACCCGGCCGACCCGGACTGGTTCGACCGCGACCGCTTCGTCCTCTCGGCCGGCCACGGCTCGATGCTCCTCTACTCCCTGCTCCACCTCTTCGGCTACGACCTTCCCCTGGAGGAGATCAAGAACTTCCGGCAGTGGGGGTCGATCACCCCCGGCCACCCGGAGAACTTCCTCACCCCCGGGGTGGAGGCGACCACCGGCCCGCTGGGCCAGGGATTGGCCAACGCGGTCGGGATGGCGATCGCCGAGGCCCACCTGGCCGCCCGTTTCAACCGGCCCGGTTTCGGGATCATCGACCATTACACTTACTCCCTGGCCGGCGACGGCTGTATGATGGAGGGCCTGACCGCCGAGGCCTCCTCCCTGGCCGGGCACCTCAAGCTGGGAAAGCTGGTCGTCCTCTACGACGACAACCTGATCTCCCTGGCCGGCTCGACCGGCCTGGCCTTCAGCGAGGACGTCGAGAACCGCTACCGGGCCTACGGCTGGCAGGTGATCCGGGTCTCCGACGGCAACGACCTGGGGGCAATCGGGAAGGCGATCGCCGACGCCCGGGCGGAGACCGGCAAACCATCGCTGATAATGGTCCGGACCGTGATCGGCTGCGGGGCGCCGGGCAAGGAGGGGTCGTTCAAGGCCCACGGTTCGCCCCTCGGCCCGGAGGCGATCGCCGGAGCCAAGCAGGCGGTCGGCTGGCCGGACGAGCCGGAGTTCTTCATCCCCCCGGGCGTGCTCGAGCATTGCCGGAAGGGAACCGGCCGGGCGGCGCGGTGGCGGGAGGAGTTCGAGGCCTACCGGAAGGAGCACCCCGGTCCGGCGGCCGAGCTGGAACGGGCCGTCTCCGGGGAACTGCCGGAGGGCTGGGATGAAGGACTCCCGATGTTCTCCGCCGGCGATAAACCCGCCGCCACCCGGGTGGTCTCGGGGAAGGCGATGCAGGTCCTGGGAGCGAAGATACCCGAGCTGATCGGCGGGTCGGCCGATCTCAACCCCTCGACCAAGACCACCCTGGACGGGATGGGCGACTTCCAGGCTCCCGGGACTCCCGGCAAGGGGCTGGAGGGAAAGGCCGGGGGGGGGTGGGACTACGGGGGAAGAAATATCCACTTCGGAGTCCGGGAGCACGCGATGGGCTCGATCGCGGTCGGGATGGCCCTCCACCGGGGGGTGATCCCCTACACGGCCACCTTCCTGGTCTTCGCCGACTACGAGCGGCCGGCGATCCGGATGGCCGCCCTCTCCCGGCAGCGGGTGATCTTCATCTTCACCCACGACTCGATCGGGGTCGGGGAGGACGGCCCCACCCACCAGCCGGTCGAACAGCTCACCGCCCTGCGGGCGATCCCCAACCTGGCCGTGATCCGCCCCGGCGACCCCAACGAGACGGTCGAGGCCTGGAAGACCGCCCTGAAGGAACGCGGCGGGCCGACCGCCCTGATCCTCACCCGACAGGTTCTTCCGGTGATCGACCGCTCCCGTTACGGCCCGGCGGCCGGGCTGGCCCGGGGCGGCTACATCCTCAAGGAGGCCGCGGGGGGGAGGCTGGAAGCGATCCTGATCGCCAGCGGTTCCGAGGTGGCGGTCGCCCTGGCGGCGGGTGAGGATCTGGACGGGGCCGGCATACCGACCCGGGTGGTCTCGATGCCCTCCTGGGAACTCTTCGACCATCAGGAAGAGGCGTACCGGAATGAGGTTCTCCCCCCGGAGATCGGCGCGAGGGTATCGGTGGAGGCCGGGGTGACTCTGGGCTGGGAGCGTTACGTCGGCCTCGAAGGCGCCGCGGTCGGGATCGACCGCTTCGGGGCCAGCGCTCCGGGAGAGGTTATCTTCGAGAAACTGGGGATCACGCCGGGGGAAGTAGTGAAACGAGTAAAAACGGTAATCAGCAATAAGTAATCAGTGAGCAGTGGCCAGAGTGTCCTTTTCGTCCTTTAAGTCCTTTTCGTCCTTTGTGGAAAAGTCAAATCGTTCACTGAGCAATTCCGATGGAATGCCGCATACAGATTGACCTGCTGGAAAATTTTATGCGGGACGTCCTGGCCGGGGTCGGGGTGCCCGAGGAGGACGCCGCCGTCTGCGCCGAGGTTCTGATCACCGCCGACCGCCGGGGGATCGACTCCCACGGGATCCAGCGGCTGAAGAGGATCTACTATGACCGGATCAAGCTCGGCATCGTCGACCCGGTCACCCGGATGGAGATCGTCCGGGAGACCCCGACCACCGCGGTCATCGACGGCGGCAACGGGATGGGGCACGTGATCGGGAAGCGGGCGATGGGGATGGCCATCGAGAAGGCCGGCGAGCACGGCCTGGGGATGGCGGTCTGCCGCAACTCCAGCCACTATGGGATAGCCGGCTATTACGCGACGATGGCGACCGGGCGCGGGATGGTCGGGATCACCGGAACCAACGCCCGCCCCTCGATCGCCCCCACCTTCGGGGTGGAGAATATGCTCGGCACCAACCCCCTGACCATCGGGGCCCCCACCGACGAACCCTTCCCCTTCCTGATCGACTGCGCCACCTCGGTCACCCAGCGGGGGAAGATCGAGGTCCTCGACCTCCTCCACCAGAAGACCCCCGACGGCTGGGTGGTGGACCGGGAAGGCAACGTTCTCACCGACTCCCACCGGATCCTCGAAGCCCTGGTCTCCGGCACGGCGGCCCTGCTGCCCCTGGGCGGTCCGGGCGACGGCGGCGGCGGACACAAGGGTTACGGCTACGCCGCTGCGGTCGAGATCTTCTCCGCCGCCTTCGCGGGCGGAAATTTCATGAAGGACCTGACCGGGCTCAAGGACGGCAAACCCGTCCCCTACCGCCTCGGCCACTTCTTCATCGCCGTCAACCCGGAGTTCTTCCTCGGCCTCGATCAATTCCGGAAAACCGCCGGGGAGATCTGCCGGAAGCTCCGCCAATCCCGCAAGGCCCCAGGGGCCGATCGGATCTACACCGCCGGGGAGAAGGAATACCTGGAGGGATTGAAGCGGGAGAAGGAGGGAGTCCCGGTGCCCGAACCCCTCCGGCGGGAGATGGTCCAGATGCGCGACGAGCTCGGCCTGACCCGGTACCGTTTCCCGTTCGAAACTTAACCCGGTTTATTTGTCCTATTCCGTCCCCTAAGTCCTATTACAGGAGGTTCCGATGAGCATTTATACAGCCAGAAAAATCATCGCCGGCGCCGGAGGCGTCGGCGACCTGGCCACCTGCGCGGGCGGCCGGCCCCGGGTGAGGCCGATGACCTTCGTGGTGATGGACGATCTGAAACTCTGGAGTTCGACCTATCGCCAGAGCGGGAAGATGAAGGAGTTCGCCGAAAACAACCGGGTCGAGATATCCTTCACCGACTCGAAGAAGGACCACCTGAGGATCGAGGGGATCGTCGACACTTCGGGGGGGACGGAGAAGAAGAAGCGGCTTCTGGAGCTCAACCCCCGGGTCCGGGGCCACTTCCCGGACGAGAACGACCCCAAGTTCGTCCACATCGAGATCGTCCCCACCTCCGTCCGCTGGACCGAGCCCGGCTTCGGCGAGTACCACCCGGTCTAGAAAAGGGGTCAGTCATTTCCTTTTGTCATTTTCTGTATTAATCTTGATCCGATAAATAAATATCTGAAAAATGACAAAAGGAAATGACTGACCCCTTTTTTTTCGATCTTGAGAAGTGGGAGAGGCGGGAGCATTACCGCTTCTTCGGGGCGATGGATTACCCCCACTTCAACATCTGCGCCAATCTCGACCTGACCGCCTTCGACCGCTTCCGCCGGGAACGGGGCCTGCCCTTCTTTTCCGCCCTTCTCTATCTCTCCTCCCGGGCGGCCAACGAGGTCAGGGAGTTCCGCTGCCGGATCCGGGGGGAAGCGGTGGTCGAGCACGAGACGGTCTCCCCGGCGATCACCGTGCTCGGTGGTGACGGGACCTTCGGCTACGCCACGATCGAGTACCGCCGGGAGGCGCCCGAGTTTCTCCGGCGGGCGGCGGAGACGATCGCCCGGGCCAGGGCGAACCCGACCATCGCCGAGGACCCGAGCCGGGACGACGTCATCTACTACACCTCGATCCCCTGGATATCCTTCACCGCCTTCACCCACCCGATTAGCCTTCCGGCCGACTCGATCCCCCGGATCTCCTGGGGGAAGTACTTCGCCGACTCAGACCGGATCCGCCTGCCCTACTCGGTCCAGGTCCATCACGCCCTGATGGACGGCCTCCACGTCGGGAAACACTTCACCCTCCTCCAGTCCCTCCTCGACCGTCCGGAAAAAGAATTCCCCGCCAGATCCGCTGGAGGCGGGTGATCGCTTCGCGGGGGGAGGGGGCGGACATTATCGGCCGGACGGCGGCGAAGTTCCGGGCTCCCTCCTCCAGGACCCGGGGAAGGTTCTCCCCGTTGATCCCGCCGATCGCAACCGCGGTCAGGGGGGAGGAGCGGATGATCCTCCCCATCTCCTCCGGGCCGAGGACCGGGTCGGGTTTCGCCTTGGTCGGAGTGGGGAAGACCGGGCCGACCCCGATGTAGTCGGGACCCAGGGCGATCGCCGCCCGCGCCTGTTCGGCGTTGTGGGTGGAGAGGCCGAAGATCGCGCCCGGGCGGGTGAGAATCTTCCGCGCTTCGGCCAGGGGCATATCTTCCTGGCCGAGGTGGACCCCGTCGGCTCCGGCCGCCGCGGCGATCTCCGGGCTGTCGTTGACGATCAGGCGGGTGGCGGTGGAGGCGGTGATCTTTTGCAGTTCACAGGCGATCTCGAGAATCTCGGCTGCCGGCCGGTCCTTGACCCGGAGCTGGAGGTAGCGGACCCCGGCGGCGACCGCGGCCCGGGCGCACTCCTCGTAGCCGGCGGCCGGGGCGGTGAGGATGACGTACAGTCCGAACTCTTCCTTCATCGTCAGCGATCCGGGCGGGTTGACATTTCCCCAATGCGCCATTATAATAGGATTCCCACAACGGTCAATTCCGCGATGGAGCGATGACGGCAACCAGGAGAGATTTCCTGAAGTCATTGGGCCTGGCCGGCGGGGCGCTGGCCCTGGGCGGCTGCCCCCGGACCGAGGAGGCGGTTACGCCGGCTTCTTCCGAAGACGGCGGGCCGGGGTACGCCCGGCTGGAAGAGGAGGGAAAACTCCGGGAACGGGTGGAGCGGGCCCGCGCGGAACTGGAGAACTGTCGGCTCTGTCCCCGACTCTGCGGGGTCAACCGGGCCGCGGGGGAGACCGGTTTCTGCGACTCCGCCGCCCGGGCGAAGGTCAACTCCCACTCGGCTCACTTCGGGGAGGAACTCCCCCTGGTGGGGCGCAGCGGCTCGGGGACGATTTTCTTCTCCAACTGCAACCTCCGCTGCGTCTTCTGCCAGAACTACCCGATCGCCCACTTCGGCCGGGGGCGGGAGGTCTCCGATGAGGCCCTGGCCGAAACGATGCTCGACCTCCAGCGGCGGGGCTGCCACAACATCAACCTGGTCACCCCCACCCATCTGCTGCCCAACATCCTGGGGGCGGTCCGGATCGCCTGCCTGAAGGGACTCCGCCTCCCGCTCTGCTACAACACCGGGGGCTACGAGCGGGTGGAGATGATCCGGCTCCTCGACGGGATCGTCGATATCTACCTCCCCGACCTGAAGTTTATTGACCCCGAGGAGGCCGCCCGCTACGCGGTGGCCGGCCCCCTCGACTACCCCAAAAACGCGAAAGCGGCCATCGAGGAGATGCACCGCCAGGTGGGGGTCCTCCAGACCGACGAACGCGGAATCGCCCGGCGGGGTCTGATGATCCGCCACCTGGTGATGCCCAACCGGGTGGCGGGGACGAAGGAATTCGTCCGCTGGGTGGCGGATAAGCTCTCGAAAGATACCTACGTCAACATTATGGCCCAGTACCGGGTGGAGTACCGGGCCTTCGAGTTCCCGAAGATCGCCCGGGCGATCACCCCGGGGGAATTTCTCGAGGCGATCGACTGGGCCGGGGAAGCCGGCCTGACCAACCTCGACCGCCGCTCCCTGGCCCAGGCCGAACTCCACCGCCGGCGGTAACCGTGACGCCGGGAACCTCTCCGTCACCATCGGCGGGCTGATAAATTATTTTTCCGCGTCTTGTTCCACGGGCTGGCGCCCGTGGCTAATTTGGTGCCGCCCCCTGCGGGGGCTATTTATCCAGGTTAACGCAGCCTAAAAAAAGCCCGCGCAGCGGGCGATACATTCTTAGCCACGGGCGTCAGCCCGTGGACCTTAGTCGTTAAAAAACCCTTACCAGCCCCCGCCGGGGGCGGCACTTCCTTCAGGCAAGGGCGCCAGCCCGTGAATCAACAACCGGAAGGAGCTGGGCTCATGACCAGCGGCCGGGGACGGAAGTGGCGCACTTCGGGCAGCGGCCCTTCTCCAGGCGGAACTCATCGACGAAGAAACCCATCCGCTTGATCACGATCTCCCCGCAGGCGGGGCAGACGGTGTCCTCGCCGGGGTGGCCGGCGACCCGGGAGACGTAAACGTAGCGGAGGCCGGCCTCGAGGGCGGTCTTCCTCGCCCGGTCTAGGGCGGGGACCGAGGTCGGCGGGAGGTTGGAGAGCCGGTAGAGGGGATAAAACCGGGAGAAGTGGAGGGGAACGTCCGGCCCCAGTTCCTTCTTGATCCAGCGGCACATCTTCCCGATCATCTCCGGATTGTCGTTTAGCGGGGGGATCAGGATATTGGTAATCTCCAGGTGGACGCCCTGTTCCCTGAGCAGGAGGATACTGTCGAGAACGGGCTTGAGTTCCCCGCCGACGTATTCCCGGTAGAAGGCTGGATCGAAGCCTTTCAAATCGACGTTGGCCCCGTCGAGGAGGGAGGCGAGTTCCTTCAGCGGCCGGAACTGGAGGTAGCCGGAGGTCTGAACCAGGTTGGAGAGCCCGGCCGCCTTCGCCTGCTCCGCCAGGTCGGCCATATACTCGTAGAAGGCCGCCGGCTCGCCGAAGGCGTAACTCAAGGAGGCCACCCCGGCAGCGCGGGCCCGCTCGAGCGCCCGGGCGGGCGGGAGGTCGTAGTTGTAGATCTCCTCCGGTTCGGTCAGGGCCATCGCCCAGGTCTCGCAAAATTTGCAGGCCAGCGGGCAGCCGGCCGTGGAGATGGCCAGGGTCCGGGAGCCGGGAAGGAAATGGTAGAAGGGGGTCTGCTCGACCGGTCCCTCCCGGACCAGGGCGGGGTTGCCGTAAGCCAGCGTGTAGCCGGCGCCGGAACGGTTGACCCGGACGCGGCAGGAGCCCCGATCTCCCGGCTTCAACTCGCACTCTTTCGGACAGAGAAGACAGCGCAGGCTACCTCCCTCCAACTCTCTGAACCAGGGGGAGCGCCTGGGCCGGATCAGTCCCTTGGCGGCCGGGGACGGTTTATCCTCGCCCCGGGCCGGGAAACTCCACCCCGCCAGCCCGCCCAGGCCGAGGAGACAGCACCCGGCCGCCGACCGCCGGAGAAAGTCCCGGCGGCTGAGGCGGAGAATCGACGGTGACAGCTGCTCGGCGTTCACGGTTTTTACTCGCTTTCAGTCCCGGATATATGAGATTATACACCGATCCCCGAACGTTGGCAAAAACTTTCGGTCCGGATATCGAAGGGTAATCACACCAGGAGGTTGATTATGGACCGCGTCCAGCTGATGATGGAGCAGGCGGTAATGGCGGCGGCGGAGTTCAACCAGTTCGACCAGGCCGCAACCGACCGGGTGACCGAGGCGGTCTTCCGGGCGGCCTTCAACGCCCGGATCCGGCTGGCCGAGATGGCGGTCGAGGAGACCGGGATGGGGGTGATGACGGACAAGGTGATCAAGAACGTCGCCGCCTCCCTCCTCGTCTACAACGATATCCGCGACGAGAAGACGGCCGGGGTGCTCTCCCGCGACGAACGGAGCGGGATCACCGAGATCGCCCAGCCCCTGGGCCCGATCTTCGCCCTGACCCCGGTCACCAACCCGACCTCGACGGTGATTTTCAAGATCCTGATCTGCCTCAAGACCCGCAACCCGATCATCATCAGCCCCCACGGCCGGGCGACCAGGTGCTCCTGCGAAACGGCCCGGATCTGCTATGAGGCGGCCCGGACCGCCGGGGCGCCGGAAGACTGCGTCCAGTGGATCTCCGAAGGTTCCTACGACCTCGCCCACCACTTTATGTCCCACCCCTCGATGGCCCTGATCCTGGCCACCGGGGGTGCCGGCCTGGTCGCCGCCGCCTACAGTTCCGGGACCCCGGCAATCGGGGTCGGCCCGGGCAACGTCCCGGTCCTGATCGACCGCTCGGCCGATTTCCCCTTCGCCGTCTCCAGCATCATCTCCTCGAAGACTTTCGACAACGGCACCGTCTGCGCCAGCGAGCAGGCGGTGGTGGCGGAGCAGGCGGTCGCCGCCCGGCTCCGGGCCGAGTTCGAACGGCAGAACTGCTACTTCGCCACCCCGGAGGAGACCGCGAAACTTGAAGCGGCGGTGATCAACCCGAAGACCGGCGGGGTCAACCCGGCAATCGTCGGTCAGCCGGCGGCGGAGGTCGCCAAACGGGCCGGGCTGGAACTGCCCGCCGGGGTGAAGATCATCCTCGTCCCCCTCGACCGGGTGGCGGACGACGAGCCGCTCTCCGGAGAGGTCCTCGCCCCGGTCCTGGCCTTCTACGAGGAACAGGATTATTCGGAGGCGGTCAACCGTTGCATCAGCCTCAACTACCGGGGGGGGCTGGGTCACACCGCCGCCATCTACGCCAACGACGAGGAACGGATCCGCCAATACGGGGAACTGATGAACGCCGGACGGGTGGTGGTCAACACCCCCTCCTCCCAGGGCGGGGTCGGGGGGATCTTCAACACCATCCCGACCAGCTTCACCCTCGGCTGCGGTTCGGGGGGGAGGAACATCACCACCGACAACATCACGGCCAAGAACCTGATCAACATCAAGAAGGTCTGCCGCCGCCGGCCCAATCCGAAGTTCAGCGAATTCGACGGCGCGAAATTTCTCGACGGCTCGTTCGACGCCGACTCTCTCCCGGGCGCGTACGGCCGGAACTTTTAACCCGCCGGGGGGAGGAGAAGCTATGTCACCGATCGATTACAATCCCGAGACCGGGACTCACCTCATCCGCTTCGAGGGGAAAATGACCAGCGACCGCTGCCGGGAGATGGAAGGGCAGATGGTGGTGGAGATCGAGGACCTCCTGTTCGAAAACCCCCAGGCCCGGCTGGCCTTCGACCTCGGGGGGGTGGACTTCGTCGTCTCCGCCTTCATCCGGATCTGCCTGATGACCGCCCGGCGGCTGCCGAAGGGGAACTTTACCATCGTCCGCTGCCGGCCCGAGGTCCGGAAGATCTTCTCGGTGGCCGGGTTGGATAAACTGATCGAGCTGTCTTAAACTCGTACTCGTACTTCGTACTCGTACTCGAATTTTTCTCCGGGCAAGGCCTGACAGGACTCGAGGACGAGTACGAGGTACGATTTTTCAGGCCAGGGGGTTGTCGAAGACGGCTGACTGCCCCAACTCGGCCTCGATCTCCAGGAGCCGGTTGTACTTGGCGATCCGGTCCGACCGGGAAGCCGAGCCGGTCTTGATCTGCCCGCCCCCCATCGCCACCGCGAAGTCGGCCATAAAGTCGTCCTCGGTCTCCCCCGAGCGGTGGGAGATGACGTAACCCCAGCCGGCCTTCCGGCAGAGATCGATCGCCTCGATGGTCTCGGTCACGGTCCCGATCTGGTTGAGCTTGATCAAAACGGCGTTGGCAGCCTGCTTTTCGATACCCCGGGCGATGAATTTGGTGTTGGTGACAAAGAGGTCGTCACCGACGATCTGGATCTTCTCCCCCAGTTCCTTCATCATCTCCCCGAATCCCGTCCAGTCGTTCTCGTCGAGACCATCCTCGATGGAGATGATCGGGTAGCGGTCACACCACTGACGGTAGAGTTCAACCATCTCCGAGGAGGACTTCGTCCCCTGGCCGGACTTGGCCAGATCGTAGGCCCCGTCGGCGAAGAAGGAACTGGCGGCCGGGTCGAGGGCGATGGCGATTTCCTTCCCCGGGTTGTAGCCGGCGGCTTCGATCGCCTCGACGATCACCTCGCAGGCCTCGTCGTTGCTCTTTAAATTCGGGGCGAATCCGCCCTCATCGCCGACCGAGGTGGCGTAGCCCTTCTTCGAGAGGATCTTCTTCAGGGCGTGGAAGGTCTCGGCCCCGTAACGGAGCGCCTCGGCGAAGGTCGGGGCGCCGACCGGCATCGCCATAAACTCCTGGAGGTCGACCGAGTTGTCGGCGTGCTTGCCCCCGTTGACGATGTTCATCATCGGGACCGGGAGCCGGCAGGCACCCGGACCGCCCAGGTAGGCGTAAAGGGGCAGGCCGGAGGCGAGCGCCGCCGCCCGGGCCGCCGCCATCGAGACCCCGAGAAGGGCGTTGGCGCCCAGTTTTCCCTTGTTCGGGGTGCCGTCGAGTTCGATCATCAACCGGTCGATCTCCCCCTGGCGGGCGGGGTCAAGGCCCTTCAGTTCGGGGGCGATCAGGCGGTTGACGTTCTCGACCGCCTTCAGGACGCCCTTGCCGCCATAGCGGTTCTTGTCACCGTCGCGGAGTTCCACCGCCTCGTTCTCCCCGGTCGAGGCCCCGGAAGGGACCGAGGCCGAGGCCCGGATGCCGTTCTCCAGTTCCACGCTCACCCGGACGGTGGGGTTGCCCCGGGAATCGAGGATCTCCAGCGCCGATACATTCGAAATTTTACCGCTCATCTTTAACCTCCCTGAAAATTATCCGTTTGACGGCTGAAACAGTAGTATAACCCATCCCCCCGGCGGGAGTGAAATTCTTTTCGCGGACGGGACGGATTTCCGTGGAAAATTGCGGTCTCCGGAGGCTATAACTATCAGGCGGAAAAACGAATATCCAATATTCAACAAGGAATACCCAATGATGAAGACCTCTCTCCTTGGATATTGGTTATTCCTTGTTGGTTGTTGGATATTCAATACAATGGATAATTACTGTCGCCGGCGGCTATAATTTTCCGGCAAGGAGAAATGAATAACCACTAGCCAACAAGGAATATCCAATGAAGAAATGGCTGGTCATCGCGGGATTGGTGGTCTGGGCGGGACAAACCGGATTCGCCGCGGAATACGGGCCGGGGGAACGGCGGAAGAACGACTACCTCTGGCTCCAGCTCAACCTATACAATATGCATAACACGGCCAACGCCTTCGGGGATACTTACACCAACACCTACCTGGAACTCGAGGGGGGCGGGCGGTCCGGGGTGCTTGACTTCTACTACTTCTTCGACGTCAACGAGATCTTCGGCTGGGGTTCGCACAAGGAAGAAGCCGGGCACTTCTTCACCAAGATCAAGCCCCGGATCTCCCTGGACGGGATCACCGGCTGGGACCTATCCCTGGGCCCGCTATCCGAGTGGTACCTGGCCGCCCAGTACAAGGGTTACAACGGCGGGGAATACTACTACGCCGGGCTGGGCTGGGACCTGGAGGTCCCGGGAGTGGACGTCCTGAGCCTCAATTTCTGGCCTCAGTTCCTCCGCGACGAGCAGGGGGCCGACTTCGCCTACACCGGGATTCAGGCCAGTTTCAACTGGTACACCATCCTCTTCCGGCTCCCCCGGGACGCCACCATCACCTACCAGGGCTGGCTCGACTGGGGGTTTCTCAACCGGCGGGCGCAGAAGGCCCAAAACGGCACCGCGGACGAGTTCCAGATGTTCAACGGCTTCTTCCTCAACTGGGGCCACTATTCGGTCTCGGCCAGCGTGAAGTTCCACTACCACTTCACCTACCGGGACTCCCTGAACTCCGACGCCACCACCTGGTTCCTGGGCGCCCACTACCGGCTGTGAGGATCAGGGCAGGATCCGGAACACCGCTTTCGCGATCAGGAAATAAATGACCAGGCCGGTGGCATCGACCAGGGTGGTGATCAGGGGACTGGAGACCACTGCGGGATCGAGGCGGAGCTTGAAGAGAATGATCGGCAGCAGGCTCCCGACCAGGTCGGCCCAGAGAACGACCAGTATCATCGCCAGTCCGATAATCAGCCCGATCGCCGGCCCATCGACCCATAGGAAACCGAAGAGGCAGAGGATCCCGCCCAGGGTCAGGCCAAGGAAGATCCCGACCCGCAACTCCTTCTTCAGGACGGTCCACCATCTGTCCAGGGTCAGGTCTCCCAGGGCCAGGGCCCGGATGATCAGGGTGGCCGACTGCGATCCGGTATTTCCCCCGCTGCCGATCAGGATCGGGATGAAAAATGCCAGCGCCAGCCAGCGGGAGAGGGTAGCCTCGAAAGCGGAAATCACGCTGGCGGAGAGAAAACCGGTCAGCGCCAGGAGAACCAGCCAGACGATTCTCTTCCGGTAAAGCACCCCGGAGGAAGCCAGGGTGTAATTCAATCCCAGCGGGGTGATGGCCGCCTTCCTCTCCACGTCCTCGGTGAACTCCTCCTGGGCCACCTCGAGGGCGTCGTCGATGGTGACGATCCCGAGCAGATTCCCCCCCCGGTCCACCACCGGGAGCGCGTCCAGATCGTAACGATCCATCAGCCGCACCGCCTCCTCCTGGTCGGCATAAACGTCGAGGGAGATGAAGGTCCGGTCCATCAATTTCTCCACCTTCTCGGCCGGGTCGGCCAGGATCAGCCTCCGGATTGGGATGTCGTCGATCAGCTTCCCGGCCTCGTCGGTGACATAGATCACGTTCAGGGTCTCGGCGTCCTTCCCGAAACGCCGCAGGTGCCGGAAGGCCTCCTCCACCGACCACCCGGGCCGGATCGCCACGTAGTCCGGGGTCATCAGCCGGCCCACGCTTTCCTCCGGGTAGCCGAGCAGGCCCAGGGCCTCTTTCCGCTCCTCATCGGGGAGAAGGTAAACCAGCTTGCGAACCAGGAAACCGGGGAGATCCTCGAAGAACTCGGTCCGCTCGTCGGGGGAGAGTTCCAGGATCACCGCCCGGGCCCGACGGTCGGTCATCTTGCCGATCAACTCCTCCTGCGCGGTCGGCTCCAGCTCGGCAAAGACGTCCCCGGCTCGTTGAGGGGGGAGGAGGCGGAAGACGAGCAGGGCGTTCTCCGGTTCCAGCCGCTCCAGAAGGTCGGCGGCGTCCGGCGGCTCCATCCGGAGGAGACAGTCCTTGAGCCCGTTCCAGTCCTTCCGGCCGATCAACTCTTCGGCCTGAGGGATCATATTCCGCGGGAAATCATTCATCGGTCTGTCCTGACTTGATACTCTCGGCTACTTCATTGTAGCACGCGAAAAGCCGCCGGAGAAGTTCTTTCATCTCCCACCGCCCGGGGGCGGCGGCCGCCTCTTCCACCCGGATCGCCGCCTCCCGCAAGGCCCCGGCGCCGAGGTTGGCGGCGGCGCCCTTGACCTTGTGGGCCTGCCGGCGGACCGTGTTCCGGTCGCCGGCGGCGGCCGCCTCCGTCAGCCGGGCCAGCTGGAGGGGGATATCCTCGAGAAAGGTTTCCTCGACCTCCCGGGCCAGTTCCTCGTCCTCCATTATCCGGGCCAGGAACCCTGCCCGGTCGTAAACCGGCGGCCCGGGGTTCGGGGCGGGACCGCCTTCGGTCTCCGGAGCCCGGCCGGAAAGCCAGCGGGAGAGTTTGGACGTCAGCTCTTCCGGCCGGACCGGTTTTTCCAGGTAATCGTTCATCCCGACGGCCAGGCATCTCTCGCGGTCGCCGGGCAGCGCCGAGGCGGTCAGGGCGATTACGGGAACAGAACGATCGAGGACCGCCGAGCGGGGGTCCCGGATCCGGCGGGCGGCCTCGAAACCGTCCATCTCCGGCATCTGGCAGTCCATCAGGACCAGGTCGTAACGGGATCGCTCGAGGGCGGACAGCACCTCCCGCCCGGTGGCGGCGAGATCGACCCGGCAGCCGAGCTTCTTCAGCATCGCCAGGGCGACCTCGCGGTTGGCGGCATTGTCCTCGGCCAGGAGGACCCTGCCGGAAAAGGACCGGGGGAGGCCGGTGGAGCGAAAGGCGGGGGATTCCGGAGGGGAAGGAGACTTTGACTCGCCGGCGGGGGAGGATTTCTCGAAGACGGCGGTGAACCGGAATTCGGACCCCTTCCCCGGCTCGCTCTCCACCCCGATCTCCCCGCCGAGCAGTTCGACCAGCCGCCGGGAGATGGCTAGTCCCAACCCGGTCCCGCCGTGGGTCCGGGTAGTCGAGCCGTCGGCCTGGGTGAAAGGGGTGAAGACGGCCTCCCTCTTTTCGGGGTGAATGCCGATGCCGGTGTCGGCGACGGTGAAGCGGATGACCGCCTTATTCCCCTCCTCCCGCTCCAGCCGGGCGGTTATCCGGATCCCACCTTTTTCGGTGAACTTGACCGCGTTGGCGCCGAGGTTGAGAAAGACCTGGCGGAGCCGGCCCGGATCGCCCCGGAGAAGTAGCGGCACGGCGGGCTCGATCCGGGTGTCCAATCCCAATCCCTTTTCCCGGGCCTTGACCGCCAGCAAGCCGGTGATATCGTCAAGAACGTTCCGGAGATCGAAATCGATCGCCTCCACCTCCATTTTCCCGGCCTCGATCTTGGAGAAGTCGAGGATATCGTTGAGCAGGACCAGGAGCGCCTCCCCGCTGGTCTGGGCGATCCGGGCGTACTGCCGCTGTTCCGGGGAGAGCTCGGTATCCATCAGCAGCCCGATCATCCCGATGATCCCGTTCATCGGGGTCCGGATCTCGTGGCTCATATTGGCCAGGAACTCGCTCTTGGCCCGGTTGGCCAGCTCGGCCTGGAGGGCCAGATGCTCGGCCCGGGCAGTAGCTTCTTCCAGGCGGAGGTTGGCCTCCCGCAGCCTCTCCTCGGCCCGCTTCCGGATGGTGATATCTCGGAAGGTGATCAGGCAGCCCCGGGAAATCCCGGATCGGTCGAAAAGTTCGGAATACCTCAGGTCAAACCACTTCTCGCCCTTGTCCACCGGTTTCTTCAGTTCGGAAAACCCGGTTCTGGGCTCCCCGGAGATCTCCGGCCAGACCCCGGGGATTTCCCCGGCGGGCTTCCCGATATCCCCGCCCGCCAGCCGGAGGACAGCCCCGGCCGTCCGGTTGAAGTCGATGATCCGACCATTCAGGTCGAGGACCACCACCCCGTCGGGTAGGTTCTCGAAGAGCGCCCCGCGGGCCGAGGGGGCGAGGTCGAAGAGCCGGTAGCGGCTCAAACCGAGATAGATCAGCACCCCGGTGAAAAGGAAGATAAACGGAGTCGGATCGACCCCCCAGGGCACCAGGTCCAACAGATAGAGGAGATAAAGCGAGAAGGGGACCAGGGAGCCGAGAAGGACGACCCCGGCCTGCTTCCGGAAGGCGAGCGCGGCCCGCCGCCAGACCCGGAAGAAGAGGGCCACCCCGGCGGTAATCGCCAGGAGAATGACCAGCTGCCAGACCCAGTACCAGGGGCCGGGCCGGAAAGCGAAGACGGGGAAGGGCCCGGAAAGATCCATCCGCCCTTGGCGGAGGTAGAAACCGTGGCGGGAGGAAGAGAGGACCAGGACCAGGGTGGTCAGGGGGATGGCGCCGAGCAGCGCCGGCGCCGCCCGCGGAAGCCGGGGGGTGAGCCCGGTGTAACCGAGGGCGAAGAGGAGATAAAAAACCGGCAGGGCGGTGACTCCGAGATAGGAAAGCCGGTAAAAGATAAAGGCTCCTCGCAGCCCGGTCGAAGAGAGTTCAAGCGAGTAAAAAAGGGAATAGACGGCGCAGGAAATCAACAGCCCGGCAAACGCCGCGGCGCCGGGAACTTCCCGGTAGCGGAGGGACACCCGGGCCAGGAGTATCAGGACCAGTCCCGCGGCCAGCACCGGCAAAGCGTAAGGGTTGAAATACAGCATCAAGGTCCTCCAGGTCCTGTTCCGGTTCGGCTCAGAAGCTCCAGATCAGGGGAATCAAGATCATGGCCGCGACGAAGAAGAGCAGTTTCAGCGGGGCGCCGACCTTGACGAAGTCGAGAAAGCGGTAACCGCCCACCCCGTAAACATAGACGTTGGTCTGGTAGCCGATCGGGGTGGCGAAGCTGGCGCTGGCGGCCAGAGCCACCGCCACGATGAAGGGCCGGGGGCTGACCCCGAGGGCCTGGGCGATCCCGATGGCCAGGCCGGAGATCAGGACCGCGCTGGCGTTGTTGGTCAGGATCTCGGTGAGCAGGGTGGTCAGGAGGTAGATCCCGGCCAGAAGAACCAGGGGCTGGGGTAGAGAGGGGAACCAGCGGGAAGAGACGGTGAAGAGGCCCCGGGCGAAGAAGGCCGAGGTCCCGGTCTTCTCCATCGCCAGCCCGAGGGAGAGCATCCCGAAGATCAGAAAGAGCAGGTTCCACTTCACCGCCCGGTAGCCGTCGGCGGGCTTGAGGACCCCGGTGGCGAAGAGAAGCACGCAGCCGACCACCGCCGCCGTCTCGATCGGGGCCAGGCCGGTGGTGGCGGAGACGATCACCCCGAGGAGGACCGCCAGGACCAGGGCGATCCGGGACCGACGGACCCGGGAAGGTTGGTAGGGGCGGTCGATGATCAGGATATCCTCCCCCCGCCGGAGGAGATTGAGGGCGTTGTCGGCCCCGAGCAGGAGCAGGGTGTCGCCGAACTCCAGCCGGAGGTTGGCGACATCCTCCCGCATCCCCTTGCCCCGGCGATGAACCCCGAGGACGATCATCCGGTAGCGCTGGCTGAAGTTGACCTCCCGGAGGCTCCGGCCGATCAGGTCCGAATTAGGACCGATCACCCCCTCCACGATCAGGGCCTCGTGGGTCGAGATCGCCTCCAGGTCGAGGGCCAGTTCGGTGGAGAGGTCGATCCCCTTCAGGGAGCGGGTGTGGGCGATGCCGGAGGGACGGCTGACCAGGTCGATCCGGTCGCCGGCCTGGAGGATCAGGGCCTGGAGATCGGTCTGGAGAGTGAGACCTTCCCGGATGACCGCGATCACCCGGGTGTCGAGGTCCCGGCCGATCCCCGACTCTCCCAGGGTCTTCCCGACCAGGGGAGAGTTCGGCCGGACGAAGGCCTCGATTATATACTCCCGCCGTTCCTGTTCCGAAAGCAGCGAGGATAGGGTGTCGCGGGCGGGGAGGAGCTTACGGCCGAAGAGCATCAGGTAGACGGTACCCAGGGCCAGCAGGGGAATCCCGATCGGGGTCAGTTCGAACATCCCCAGCGGGGCCTGACCGTAATCGACGGCGATCCCGCTGACCAGGAGGTTGGTCGAGGTCCCGATCAGGGTACAGCTCCCGCCGAAGATGGCGGCGTAGGAGAGGGGGATCAGGAGCTTGGAGGGGGCCAGTTCCAGTTCCCGGGCCAGGCTCAAGACCACCGGGAGAAAGACCACCACCACCAGGGTGTTGTTGATGATGGCCGAGACCGCCGCCGCCCCGAGGATCATCACCAGCGTGAAGACCGCCGGGCCGGAAGGGGCGAGCCGGCGGAGGTAGAGGGCGGCCCGGTCGATCGCCCCCGACTTCTCCAGGGCGGCGGAGAGGACGAACATCGCCCCGACGGCGATCGGGGCCGGGTTGGTGAAGACGCTGAACGCCTCGCGGGGGGTGAGGATCCCGCTGACCAGGAGGGCGGCGAAAACCAGCAGGGCGGTGAGATCCGGGGTGAACCGGTCGAGGAGAAAGCTGGCCAGGGCGGCCGCCAGCAGGGCAATTATAAAGATTATCTCCCAGCTCATCGTAATCGGTCCGGTTTAGATTCGGCCGAAGATCATATCCCTCTCCGGCCGCCCTGTCCAGTCCTTCCCGGTCCCCGATCCGGTCCGCCCGCACTCCGTCTCCCGAAGGCCCGTCCATCGCGTCAAGCGGGGAGCTGGCGAAGGAGGATTTCCGGGATCGGGGCCGCCTTCCGTTTCTCAATTTAGTTTACTCAAACCAACGGAATATGGTAAGTTATCTTCCAACCGAATTATAGCGGTAACCGCGATGGATTCTGCCGCGGTTCCTTAATCCGGAAAGGCGCGGGAGAACCGGAGCGGGTGTTTCACCTCACGGGCAACCCCGAACAGCCAAAGGAGGTGATGCCGGAAGAAGGATACTGACTGGGTTTAACCCGCCGCCGGCAGACGTCAGGTTCGGCAACAAGGAGAAGGAAGATGAAGAGAATTAAAATTATCGCGTGGGCGCTCTGCGGACTGGCCATCGTACCGATGGCCGCCGCCGGGGTGATCGAGGACATCGATCTGGAAGCAGGCCTGGAACTCGGTGATTTCCACTACCGGGAGTCGCATTTTATGCGCGAGGACGGCGTCCAATTTGGCGCCTACGGGTCGATCGCCGTCCTGGCCGCCCGGCCCTGGTATTTCCAGTTTTTTATGTCGATGGTCGGGGGAGATGTGGAATATGATGGGGGTTACCAGGGGGGCGGATCTCTCAAGGGAGATACGGGAAACTCAATTTTCAACTTCCGCGGTATCGCGGGCTATATGCTGGAGGAAGGATCCCTGCTCATAATGCCCTACAGCGGGATCGGCTACCGTTTCCTCCGCAATGACCTGGACGACTTGCCCGGCGGGTACCGGAGGGATCAGACCTACTTCTATTTCCCCTTCGGAGTCGATATCGCCCTCCCCGTAAGTGACGACGGCAGCTGGACGATCGGCTTGAAGACCGAGTTCGACTGGATGTTCTACGGATTCAACAAGAGCGGAGGGACCAAGCTCGACAACCAGGACGGCTGGGGGTTCCGCCTCACCCCTTACGCGCGCTGGAATATCGACGAGAATATCGCCCTCAAGCTGGAACTCTTCGGGGAGTACTGGAAGATCAACGACTCGGATGTCAACAAGGGTATAATGGAACCGGAAAACGCCAGCAACTACTACGGCGCCCGGGGCGGTATCTGCTTCTAAACAAAGCGAATTCAGACCGGCAGCTCCCCCCGATTCGATCGATCGGGGGGAGCTGTTTTTTTTCTGCCCGCCGGGCGAACCGGCAGCCCGGCCGGCTTCAATCGGCCGGCCGGAAACTGCCGGCAATTTTCCGGAAGATCGCCTCGTATTCCGGAAACGAGTCGATCGTCGCCATCCCGGTTATCAGGTAGGTCCGCCCGCCAAGCCTCACCAGCCACTGCTTCGCCTTCGCCAGGACTTTCAGGGTGATGAAGTTGTCGGTAAAAGTATAGACGAGAAAGTGCGAGGAAAATCCGGGGAAAGTTTCTTGCCCGCTGGTGACGAGCTTAAAGTCGTTGAGCCCGGACTCCAGGCTCGCGATCCGCTCCCGCAGGACGGGGTCGGAATCCTCCCCGGCGTCTTCCAGGGTTGCCACCGATAACCGCTCGAAAACGACCTCGTCCGCCTTAACCCTCGGCCGGAAGGCGATCAGGGATATTTCCTTCCCCGGGTTCTCCCGGATCTGCCACCCCTCGGGGAACTCGATGGAAAAACCATCGGTCAGGTTAATACACTTCTGCACGATCTCCGCCTTCAGGGAAAAAACCGTTAGAAAAAACGCCGTCACCGTGACGGCAACCAAAACCCATCTTCCGACATTTCGCATAATTTCTCACCTCCATAAAATTTTAGGTTCTCTTCAATTTACCCATACAAAACGGAAGAGAACCAAATGTTATGGCTGACCAACAGGTGCAGTAGCACAGGCATTCTTGCCTGTGTCCCAGACGGCACAGACAGGAATGTCCGTGCTACTTTTCTGCCCCGGGTTTGTCGTGGACAATTCAGGTGATAACAGCGGTCCGGCTATCCATCATAGACGATTCAAAACCCGGATTTATTCAAAATGACCCGGATCGGTTGACCGGGGTTATCATCACCGATTCCTCAGATGAGCTCAAGGACTTCATCAAGGGCGGTTGTCAGGTCCTCCGGGTCCTCCAGGCCGATCGAGAGGCGGACCAGGTCCGGGGTCAGGCCGCCCGCCCGCTGCTGCTCCTCGCTGAGCTGGCTGTGCGAGGTGCTGGCCGGGTGGAGGATCAGGCTCTTGGCGTCGCCGACATTGGCCAGGTGGGAGAAGAGCTTGATCGAGTCGATGATCTTCACCGCGGCCGGGTAGCCGCCTTTCGGCCCGAAGACCACCATCCCCCCGAAACCCTTCTTCAGGTAGCGGGAGGCGACCGGAAAGGCCGGGTCGTCGGGCAGGCCCGGGTAGCGGACCCAGGCGACCTTCGGGTGGCCTTTCAGGTGCTCCGCCACCTTGAGCGCGTTGGAAGAGTGCCGCTCCATCCTCAAGGCCAGGGTCTCCAGCCCCTGGAGGAAGATCCAGGAGTTATCGGGTGAGATGCAGCCGCCGAGGTTGCGCAGCGGTACCGTCCGCAGTCGCAAGGCGAAGGCGATCGGGGCCAGTTCCTCCGGGAGGTCGAGGGCCCAGCGGAGCCCGTGGTAGTTGGGGTCGGGCTCGGTGAAGAGCGGGTGCTTTCCCCCGGCCCAGTCGAACCGGCCGGCATCGGTGACGATCCCCCCGATGGCGGTCCCGTGCCCCCCCATCCACTTGGTCAGGGAGTTGATCACGATATCCGCCCCGTGCTCGATCGTCCGGAGCAGGTAGGGGGTGGTGAAGGTCCCATCCACGATCAGGGGCAGCCCGTGCCGGCGGGCCGCGGCGGACACCGCAGCGATGTCGGTGAAGTTGAGGGCCGGGTTTCCGATCGTCTCGACGTAGAGGGCCCGGGTCTTTTCGGTGATCGCCCGCTCGAAGTTTTCCGGGTCGGCCGGATCGACAAAGTCCACCCCGATCCCGAAACCGGGGAGGATGGCGTCGAACATTGTGTAAGTCCCGCCATAGAGGTTGTTCCCGGAGACGATCCGGTCACCTTTCTCGGCCAGCGCGGCGATCGCGGCGAAGATCGCCGCCGTCCCCGAGGCGAAGGCGACCGAGGCCGCCCCGCCTTCCAGTTCGCTCACCCGGCGCTCCAGGACGTCGGTGGTCGGGTTCATCAGCCGGGTGTAGATGTTGCCTAACTTATTCAGGGCGAAGAGATCGGCCGCGTGGGCGGTGTTCTTGAAGAGGTAGGAACTGGTCCGGTAAACCGGCACCCCCCGCGACCCCGTGTCATCCACCTCCTGCCCGGCGTGAAGAGCCAGGGTCTCAAAACGGTATTTCTTCTCTTTCATCTTCTTTCTCCATATTCCTTTGCCGGACTGAGCATAATCGCAATCGGGATCGCTATCGCTATCGGGATCGAAAGTTCACCCGATCCCCTCGAACAACGCGGTGGAGAGGTATCTCTCCCCGGCGTCGGGAAAGACGGTCACGATCAGCTTCCCCCGGTTTTCCGGGGCCTTCGCCAGCCGGACCGCCGCGGCGGCCGCCGCCCCGCTGGAGATCCCGCAGGTGATCCCCTCCTCGCGGTGGAGACGGCGGGCGTACTCGATCGCCTCCTCGCCGGTCACCGTCGATATCTCGTCGACCAGGTCGAGGTCGAGAACCTCGGGCTTGAACCCGGCCCCGATCCCCTGGATCTTGTGAGGTCCGGGCTGCGGCTTCCGGCCGGCCTTAAGCGCGGTCAGGACCGCCGACTCCGCCGGCTCCACGGCCACCGTCCGGACCGGGAGCTTCTTCTCCCGTTTCAGGTAGCGGCCGACCCCGGTGATCGTCCCCCCGGTCCCCACCCCGGCGACGAAGATATCGAGGCAGCCGGCGGTATCCTGCCAGATCTCCGGCCCGGTGGTCTGGAAGTGGATGTTCGGGTTGGCGGGATTTCTGAACTGCTGGGGCTGGAAGTACTTCTCCGGGTCGGAGGCCCGGATCTCCTCCGCCTTCTCGATCGCCCCCTTCATCCCCTTCGCCCCCTCGGTCAGGACCAGCTCGGCCCCGAAGGCGGCCAGCATCCGCCGCCGCTCGATCGACATCGTGTCCGGCATCGTCAGGACCAGGGGGTAGCCCCGAGCGGCGCAGACATAGGCGAGGGCGATCCCGGTGTTCCCGCTGGTCGGTTCGATCACGGTCACCGCTTTCGAACCCGGGTTGAGTTTGCCCTGCCGCTCGGCCGCCCAGATCATCGAAGCCCCGATCCGGCACTTCACCGAGTAGGCGGGGTTCCGCCCCTCGATCTTGGCCGCCACCACCGCCTCCAGACCCCGGGTCAGCGAGTTGAGTTGGACCAGCGGGGTGTTGCCGATACTCAAGCTGTTGTCGAGAAAGATCCTTCTCATCCGGTACCTCCTTGCCATAAGGTGTGTTCTGTCAATTTTTCCTCTTCAGTCTTCCATCGAAAGCGACTGGGAAGTTTTCTGTTTTTCAATATCCCATCGCGTTGCAGTCGTCAATAATACTAAATCTGCCAAGGCGCGGGGAAGCTTATTGCTCCGAACCGGAAAAAGATGTAGAGTTATTTTACAAATTAAGTCATGCACCTTTTGTAAATTAAGAAATTATGTTGAACCGGACCGTATTAATTATCCTGGCGGCGGCGGTTTTTTTCGCCCCCGCGGCGGCGGCGGATGAACGGGAGGACCCTCTCCCGGCCGGGGTCGCCGCCTTTACGGCCGCCTACGCCGGTTGGAACGGCGACGGTTTCCGCCGGGCGGCGGAACAACTTAAGGCCGCCGGGGAGAGCGATCCGGAATTATTCGCGGCCCAATACTGGCACGGGGTGGCCCGGTTCCACTTCGCCCTCTTTCTCCTCGACCTGGAGGACCCCGGCCCGGAAGCCGAACGGGCCCTGGACGCCGCGGAAGAGGCCCTGGAGAGAGCGCTGGAACTGGACGACGGTTGCGGCGAGTGTTACGCCATCCTCTCCGGGATCACCGGGATGAGGATCGGTCTCAACCCCCTGAGCGGCATCTGGCGGGGCTCCCGCTTCAAGAGCCAGGCGGAACGGGCCCTCGAGTTATCCCCCGACGACCCCCGGGTCCACTACCTGCTCGGAAGCAATTACTACCACGGTCCCGACCGGCTGGGGGGAAAGGAGAAGGCCCGGGAGCGCTTCCTGGCCGCCGAAATCCTCTTCAGGAAGGAACGGGAGACCGAAGCCGCTCCCCTCCAGCCCCGCTGGGGTTACGATTCCTGCCTGGCCTTTCTCGGCGAGCTCTTCCTGGAAGACGGCGACCGAACGAAGGCTCGGGATTACTTCCGCCGGACCCTGGCCGTCAACCCCAACCACGGACCGGCCCGGAAACGGCTCCAGGAACTGGAAAACGGGGAGAATGAAGATGAATGAGAAGAAAGTCGCGGTAATCGGGGCCGGGCTGGGCGGGATCTCGGCGGCGATCTCCCTGGCCGAGAAGGGCTACCGGGTCGAGGTCTTCGAGAAGAACCCCCAGATCGGCGGGAAGCTCAACCAGCTCAAGGCCGAGGGCTACACCTTCGACCTCGGCCCCTCGATAATGACCCTTCCCCACGTCTTCGAGCGGCTCTTCGCCGGCGCGGGGAAGAAGATGGCCGACTACTTCACCATCCGGCCGCTCCGTCCCCACTGGCGCAACTTCTTTGCCGACGGGGCCGTGATCGATCTCTACCCCGAACCGGAGCGGATGGACGCTGAACTGGAAAAGGCCGGCGCCGATCCGGAACGCTTCCGCCGGTTCCTCGACTACTCCGGCCGGCTCTACGACCTGGTCAACCGGGGCTACTTCGAGGAGGGGCTGGACGACTCCGGCGACTTCCGGCGCTTTTACGGGCTCTGGGACTTCAGGAAGTTCGACCTTCTGCGGACGATGCACGGCTCGGTCGCCCGCCACGTCCGCCACCCCCAGATCCGGGATATCCTCGACTTCTTCATCAAGTACGTCGGCAGCTCGGCCTACGCCGCCCCCGCCTTTATGAACTGCCTCCCCACCATCCAGTTCCGCTACGATCTCTGGTACGTCGAGGGCGGGCTCTACCGGATCGCCGAAGGTTTCCGTCGGTTGATGGAGGAGCTGGGGATCGCCGTCCGTCTCGAGAGCGAGGTGGCGAAGATCGAGACCGGCGGGGGGAGGGCCCGGGGGCTGGTCCTGGCCGGGGGCGGGAAGGTCGAGGCCGACTTCGTGGTCTGCAATATGGAGGTCATCCCCGCTTCCCGGCGTTTGCTCGGCGAAACCCCGGCCGAGCTCAAGCGGCTGGAAAAGTTCGAACCGGCCTGCTCCGGGCTGGTGATCGACCTCGGCCTCGATACCGTCTATCCGCGGCTCGCCCACCACAACTTCTTCTTCTCCGGCGACCAGCGGGAGCACTTCAACTCGGTCTTCAAGAAACACCGGCTCCCCCGCGACCCCACCGTCTACCTGGTCGCCGCCTCCCGGACCGACCCGACCGTCGCCCCCGAAGGCCGCGACTGCCTGAAGATCCTCCCCCACATCCCCTACCTCGACCCGGAGAACCCGGTCCCGGCGGAGGAGTACCTCGCCCTGAAGGAGCGGGTCCTGGACAAGCTGGAGCGGATGGGGCTGACCGACCTGAGAAAGCACGTGGTCTTCGAGCATTTCTGGACCCCGGTCGATATCGAGCGCAATTACTACTCCAACCGGGGTTCGATCTACGGGGTGGTGACCGACCGCTGGAAGAACCTCGGCTTCAAGGCCCCCAAGCAAAGCCCGAAGTATCCCAACCTCTTCTTCGTCGGCGGGTCGGTCAACCCCGGCGGCGGGATGCCGATGGTCCTCCTCTCCGGCCAGAACGCCGCCCGGCAGCTGGCCGAACAGGACCGGGGATGATCCTCGTCGCGGTCATCGTCCTCCTCTGGCTGCTCGGTTTCATTTTTCTCTTCCATATCCCCCTCTGCCGGTCCGGCGGGGACGGCCCCGCCGCGGAGAAGATCTCGGTGATCGTCCCCGCCCGGAACGAAGCCGACAAGCTCCCGGGCCTGCTGGAGTCGCTCTCCGGGCAGGAACCCGGACCCGGCGAGGTGATCGTGGTCGACGACGCCTCCGAAGACGCCACCGCGGAGCTGGCGGCGGCGGCCGGGGCGAGGGTGCTTCCTTCCCGGCCGCTCCCCGACGGCTGGCGGGGCAAGACCTGGGCCTGCCGGCAGGGGGCGGAAGCCGCCCGGGGAGATATTCTTATCTTCCTCGACGCCGACACCCGCCTCCTCCCGGGCGGCCTGCGCCGGTTGCGGGCCGAATTCCGCCGGACCGTCGGCGCCCTCTCCCTCCTCCCTTATCACATCCCGGTCCGTCCCTATGAAGAACTCTCGGCCTTCTTCCACATCCTGATGGCCGCCGGAGTCGGCGCCTTCACGATCCTGGGCCGGAAGGTCCGCTCCGGGCTCTTCGGACCTTCGCTGATGATCTCCCGGGAGGATTATTCCCGCGGCGGCGGGCACGAGGCCGTCCGGGGGGAGATCCTGGAGAACTTCTTCCTGGCCCGGAGCCTCCGCCGGGCCGGGGTAAAGGTATCCGCGCGGGGCGGGAAGGGGGTATTGACCACCCGGATGTACCCGGGCGGCCCGGGGGAACTGGCCAAGGGCTGGGCCAAGGCCTTTGCCGCCGGGGCCGGCCGGACCCCGGGGTGGATCCTGGCCGCCTCCGGGCTCTGGCTGGGCGGCGCGGTCCTGGCCGCGGCCCTGACGCTTGCCGCCGCCGCCGGCCTCTACCCACTCTCGGCGGCCGGAATTCTCTACCTCCTCTACGCCCTCCAAATCTTCTCGATGCTCCGGCGCCTGGGAAGCTACCGCCTTCTCACCGCCCTGCTCTACCCGGTCGGCCTGGTCTTCTACTTTACCGTCTTCAGCCGCTCCCTGCTCCTCCTCCGGAGAGGGGCGGAGGTGGAGTGGAAGGGCCGGCGGATCGGAAACGAACCCGCGAGGGACAGGCGATGACCACGGGCCAGGTGATCCTGCTGGCCGGGGTCAACATCCTGGCCTGGCTGGTTATCCACCTATCTCTCCCCTGGATCTTCACCCGGATGCCGGCGGCCTGGTTCCGCCCCGGGGGGTGGCTCTTCCGGCCGCGGCGCTGGGAAGGGGACGGCGGGATCTACCGACGGCTCTTCCTGGTCCAGCGCTGGAAGAACCTCCTCCCGGACGGGGCCGCCCTTTTCCGGGGCGGATTCCGGAAGAAGTCGCTCCGGCGGCGCGACCCGGGTTACCTGGAACGATTCCGGATCGAGACCTGCCGGGGGGAGGCGGTCCACTGGGCGGTCCTGTCCGCCTCCGCCCTCTTCTTCATCTGGAACCCGGCCTGGGCGGGGTGGGTGATGGTCGCCTACGGGACGGCGGCCAACCTTCCCTGCATCATCGTCCAGCGCTACAACCGCCTCCGGCTGGGCAGAATCATCCCCCGCCGGGAAGACGGGCCGCGCTGAAACGTCTCCGCCCTTGCCGACGCCGGGTTTTTCCGGTCCGGGGCCCGGCTACCGGTAGATGAAATTTTCGACTTTGGCCCCGGGGTTCCGGTAGCGCGTCCGCCCCGCCGTCTTTTTCCCGTACTGGATGGCCCCCTGGGGACACCAATGCAGGCAGCCCAGGCAGAGTTCGCAGTGGTGACGCCAGAAGGGTTTTCCGTCCCTCAGACCGATGTTCTCCACCGGGCAGACCCGAAAACAGGTTCCGCAGCCGGTACACTTCTCGTCAATCCGGAACTTCTTATCCGCTCCCGGGATCCGGGCGGCGAAAAAGGAGTGGATCACGGTGCTGAACAGCCAGTTCTTCAGCCGGGAATTCTTCTCGATGTGCTTTTGCCCGGCTGCGATAATTTCCGCGATCTCCCCGAGCCTGGATTCCGCTTCGGCGAACCGCCGCTCCTGTTCCTCCCGGGGCGGGGCGTCGAACATCGGGGTGAAATTGGAGACCATCCGCAGGTAAAAGCCGGCGGAGAGTTCCAGGCCTCTTCTCCTCAGGAGCCTGGCGGCCCGGGTCAGGACCCCCAGCGGAGAGTCCGCGTCCCGGCCGCTGGTAACGGCGAAGATGTACTTTCCCTCGACCGGCGGAAGCCGGGCGATGAACCTTTCGACAATCCGGGGCAGACCCGCGTAGTAGGTCGGAAAGACCAGGCCGATCCGGCCGGCGGAGATGGGAGGCAGTTTCCCGCCGACCCGGGGGATGGAAATGATCTCGGTATCCCCGAGCTTCTCCGCCAGGGTCCGGGCGATCATCAGCCCGTTCCCGGTGCTGGAGAAGAAAAAAATCTGCGTATTCAAAGGTTCCCTTACCCCCGAACCCGGCCGGTCTCTCCCGCTTCACGGCCGGAAAAAGCCGGGAGCAACGGCCGATGTCAACCGCCGGGATTCGACCGATTTCAGTTGGTTGGGAGGATATCCGCCTCGATTACTATCCGATAACCGATCCTCTCGGCATTTTCGGGGTAATCCCTGGCCCGGAAGACCCGGAGGCGGATTTCAACACCTTCCGCGGACCGGAAAGAGCGCTGGAACGGCCGCTCCGATTCGCCGTTCCAGCCGGTTTCTGTCTTCAGTCGGAGCAGAAGCCCGGTCCAGGGGTCATCCGGTTCGCCCATCCCGGTCAGGAACGGCGATTCGAAAGCGTAGGCGGGTTTCGGTTCCGGATGCCGGGTGGCTAAGTTCAACCAGTAGGGAGAGATCGTGACGGAATTGACCGGCGATGGCGAAAACTCCACCGTGTTGTATCTCGCCGGGCAGCCTTCATTGGCGTTCCAGAGCCTTTCCGGGGTATCCAGCTTCAGGAGGTAGACCGCCCAGGCGTTGCCCCGGCCCAGCCGCAAGGAAAGGGAATTTGGACCGGACGTGGACAGGCCAAAGAGTTCGGCCAGGGAAACCGCGGCCTCCCCGGTAATTACTATCGTCTTCTCGACGGCATCGGGAAATCGAGCCCCGGAGGCGGACAGGGGCAGTACCGCACCGGCGAGGAAGGCAAAAACAATGATTTTGAGCGGCTTGCACTTGCCCATAAGCGCCTCGAAAATACCGTCTGGCCGACGAATTCCGACCCGGCCTCTCGCTCCAGCCCCTCAGGCCGCGGGATGACGCCAAAGTAGCACAGGCATTCCTGCCTGTGGCCCGCCAAAGTAGCACAGGCATTCCTGCCTGTGGCCCGTCAAAGTAGCACAGGCATTCCTGCCTGTGGCCCGCTAAAGTAGCACAGGCATTCCTGCCTGTGGCCCGTCAAAGTAGCACAGGCATTCCTGCCTGTGGCCCGTCAAAGTAGCACAGGCATTCCTGCCTGTGGCCCGTCAAAGTAGTACAGGCATTCCTGCCTGTGGCCCGGCCAGCACAGACAAGAATGTCTGTGCTACTTTTCTGCCCCGGTTTGGGACGAAATTCAGATATTCAGAAATTTATCCCCAGGCGGAGGGAATTGGTCATCGCGATATCGCTGTAGGTCAGCTGGTAGGCGCAGCTCCCGGCGAATTCCGAGGGCAGGATGAAGTCGGCCCCCAGGGTGAACCGGACCGAACCGTAATCGCCCGGAGAATAGGCGGGCATCTCAAACGAGTTGTCGAAACTGGCCACCCGGGCGGAGATCGTCCGGTCGCTCCCTCCGAAAGTGTAGAGGTAATCGCCCCGGAGCAGGTAGCGCACCTCGGCCCAGGAATATTGGTGGAGATAATTATAGTAGAGCCCGAGGAGCCCGATGGTCCGGTCCGTCTTCTGGGACCCGAACTTCATCCTGGTGGACGTCTCCCCGCTTTCGCTGTAGCCGTCAACTTCTATCTTGTCGTATTCCAGGCCCAGCGAAGAGCCGAAACGGGAATTGTCTTCGTCCAGGAAATCGTAGCGCGCCCGGACCGCGATCCCCGTGGTGTCGCCGGTCGTGGAACCGGTGCAATCCCGGCTCACGTTCCCCAGGGCCGCCGTCCGGCTGATATCATCCAGACTGTAAAACCCCTGGGAGAGAATCAGGGTAACCGGGACGGTCTCCTCAATATCCAGCTCGGCAAAGAGGGAGATGATCCCCCTGAACATCTTGAAGTCGCCCTGGTCGTCGCCGAAATCCCCGTCGCTGAGAGCCAGATTCAGGGCCAGTCCGGTCTTGAAGTTCTTTGCCAGCGGGTAGTAGGCGCCGAGGATGAGATCCAAGTCGAGCATATCCGAAGACGCGAATTCGTCTTTGGCTTTCAGCTTGAAAGAATTCACGCCGGCCTCGGCGAAAAACGAGAGCTTTTGGACCTCAAGGCTCCCGGCCGCCGGCGCCGCGGGTTCCTTCTCTTCCTCTTCCGCCGACGGCTCCGGCCGCTCCGGGGCTATCGGGGACAGCAGGGTGTAGAGGCGTTCGTTGTTCAACTGGGCGGCATAGCCCAGGAATTCCGGCAGGACCGAGATCTGGACCGGCGCCTGGATTACGCTGTTGAAATACTGGGCGAGAATCCTGCTGGTCCGATCGGAATAGTGGAGATCGTCGGTGAGGACCGTGTCCGAGCCGAAACCGTAGGATGCCGGGCAGGCCTCCAGTTCGGCGATCAGGGCATGGGTATCGACCATTACGGCATTGGCGGCCGTGCCGCCGAACCTGGCCTTCAGGTCATTGTTGAACCTCTCGATGTAGACGGGGTTCCGGGAGCGGCAGTCGTGGAGGTTGGATACAAGTATGTATCCCGCCCCCGCCCGGTAAAGGGCGTCGGCCCCGCTGGCGATATACCCGGCGTAACCGCTGGCGTCGTTTATCCCCCCGAATACCGCGTACAGGCCATCGGGGTCGAGACGCGGATTGGCGGCGACGTAGTTGTTTATGGTTTGCAGAATGCCGGGGGAAGTCGCCCCGCCCGCGGCGAGGTTATTGTAAGAACCGCCGGGGGAGAGAATCACCGCCTTCAGGTAATAAGGCCAGTTGTTGCCCGTACCGTAGCCGCTGGGGCTGTACCGGTTGGAAACAGCAATGGTGGAGAGGCTGTCCCCGAAAACGCTGAAACTGTTGAAATCCTTCTCGGCGCGGGCCGGAGCGATCGCGATCGCGAAGATCACCAGGAAAATTGACAGGGCCAGATTCTTCATTTCCTTCTTCCTCTGTTTGAATTGTTGGGGAAATCGCCTCGCGCGCTTTCCCCCCGCCCGGCCGTCCGACGGATGGGAGACCGATTTTGCGGGGGCAATTATGCCTAAATGGCAGGGATTAATCCAGACCAAATCGCGGGGGTAAAGGGACCGGGACGTAACGCCGGCCTCCGCCGCTTTTATCGCGGCGGCGGTTTGCTGAGCCGTTCTTCCGACCGCTCGATTCGTCCTGTCCGCAACGGGGACCCGATCCCGCGGCGGCTTGACCACGCGCGTTTTGCGCACCTTGAATGGAGGAGTTCGGAGCTTGAAAGGGGCCGACCCGGCATCATCGACCCGGATGTCCTTCCCGTCCGACCAGCCGGGCGGATGCCCAGAAGGGGTATGGCTTTCCAGCCCGGGGGTTCCTGGCGGGAAGCGGAGCGGAGCGACTTGATATATTGTATGCGCCGATTGCCCCGAATCAGTTATATTGCTGCAAATCCGGGCAAACCACTGAAAGGCTATAGCATCTCGGCGCTGAAATTCGGGGGAGAGGATAATACCTTCTATCCCGGAATCCATATTTTCCGGGCCCGGATAACCTCGGCATCGCCCGGCAAGGAGAGCGGCGCCGGCGACTTCGCGAAAAACGCGAGTCCCTTGTAGCTGGTAAGGTACTTGTATTTCGGGGAGAGAAAACCGCCCTCGCAGCAGACAATCAGCGGTTCCGTCGCCTTGTTCAGAATGATCTCGAAATCGGCCGGTTCCACCCTGACGATCGCCCCGGAGGCTTTCACCGCCTGGGCCAATGCCGCGGCCGCCGCCGCCGCTCCGCCGGCGGCTCCTCCTATTATGGCTGCATTGCTCATATCACCCTCCTTGCGATCTTTAGTCTCCTCATCACGATTCTCCCAGCGGTCATTCCAGCCAGATCCTGTCGATCTCCAGGGCGAACGACTCCGGTTTCTTGCCGGCGATGAGGAATCGGATTTGGGCCATTGTCCGCCCCGGGTAGTCGGGGATGTCCAGCCGTTCCCCGCGGTAGGCCGGATACATCTCGGCCAGGGGAATCTTCACGGTCTGCCAATCTTCGCCGGTCTGGAATTCATAGACGTAATAATTCCGATCGGCTCCGCCCGCCTCGACAATGAACTGATAGCGTTTCCCGTCGCCTTTCAGCCTGATCCCCGCGGTCCGGTATCGGGTTACGTCAATGGGATCGAAATCGTATTGCACGGATGAAAATCCTCCGTTGTTCTCCAACGAGACATTGCCGGAGAACACAGCGTTCCCTTCTTGATTGAGGGAAAACGCGCCTTCCGAGCGCCCGCCCATAACCACATCGTCTTCAACTTCCCAACCCCGCGGTTCGGAGTCCTGGCTGAAATCATAAAGCACCAGAACTTGGGAATCGCCGGCTGGCGGGCTTTTTCCGCCATCGCTACGACCATCCGCATCCCGGTCTTTATGTGTGCTCGCGCAACCGATAAAACAAATCGCCAATATTATGGTAACCGGTATCTTCATAGCTGGTACGCACCTCGATTTTATCTGTCGACAGGGCGGCGGCCCCGGAGGCGGCGGCAATGAAAAGCTCACCCACATATGACCGCCGTATGGTGGAAATAAGTCTGGCAAGGCGGATGGTCAGCCTTTGTCGCGAATCCCTGAAAACCGGATCGCTCAGTTGGAGTTACCTTTCTCCATTAATCTTATCTATCAGCTTATTGAACAATGAATGCGACCGCTTCTCCGTTAAAAATGTATCCAGAGCCGCTCCCAAAATTCCCAGATAGATAATTATGTTGTAAACAAGGAAAAATGCGTTCTGGGCGAATAAGCTATAATGCCTGATCCAGATATAGACAATCGCTGCCAAAAGAATACAACCCTTCGCGAGAGTCCGCTTGTAATTTGCGGTTTTTTTCAGTATGCGCTTTTCGGAAGCCGTTAAATATTTTGCAGTGTACTCGCCGGCAGGACCCATTTCCGTTTCTCCTTGTGAGGGTTTTTCTCTTTAAAGGCGCCCGCCGAGTTGAGTGGCCGGGCCGTTGGGCTCTTCCGGAAGGAGCGCGGGAAAGGATTGTCAACCGGGCCGCCCGGGAAGGCAATGAGTTTTCTGTTCAAATAAATGGCTTAATAAGCGCTGCGATCATTTTCCTGAAGCCCTGTATTTGCCCGCGATGACCGCCCTACCGGCGTAACCAAAAGCCCCCAAGGCGTGAGCGGGAGCGTGCCAGGTTCCAACCGCTTGTCCGGCGGAATGGGCGGCGTATTTGGCAGCGTCGGATTTTACGTCGCGGGCGGCCGCGTGGGCGTTAAGCGAGAGTTCGCGAACCTCTTTCATCCCCAACGCGCGCCGGCCTTCGGCCCACTCCCTGACGGCATCTATCGCTTCGCGCGGACGCCTGTCATTGGGGCGTTCCCCTTCAAAATACTTAAGAACTCTCTCGGCTTCATTCGCCGCCTTAAGCCCAAACAGTTTATGGTAGTAAGAATCCCGCCACGCTTTGCTGTCTTTGGGTTTTTGGACTTTAATCATAACGGCGAGGCGAGCGGCCGGGCCGGTGTGCTCTTCCGCGCGCCGCGCGGCAAAGAGCTTTAAACCGGACCGTTCGAACTATTGGTTGGCGCCGCGCCAGACGGCGGCATTGGGGCGTCTCCGTTGTCGGCGACAAAGCTCTGTTCTGCAGGTGTGTCCCCGGGAAAGTCGTGCCATTTCCTGAATTCGCCTTTGACGGCTCTCCAGATCAGTGTTGCCGGGTGTTCTTCCACGAACTGAACGACCAACCCTATCGGCCCTTCGATCAGCGCCTCCCGGATGCCTTTCGTCGGAGTATACACATCCCTGATGACGGTGATCCCCTGCCGACGTACCGCTTCGATGGCCGCTTCGATATTGCGGACCTTGAAGGCAATGTGAAGAGAGGCAAAACGCTCAACGGCCTCCGGATCTTCTATCAGTTCAATGTCAAGCCCTCCGGCTCCAAGAACCGCAATCCTCTGGCCCTCGAATGTGAATCCGAGCTTCGGCTTGAGGCCAAGCACTCCGGTGAAGAAAGCGTACGGCTCTGAGATATTCCTGCACTCCAGCGCGATGTGAGAAGCACGTATCATTCCGGGTGTATCCTCAGTATGTCATTTCCTTCGCACTACGTAGAGCTCGACCAATTTTGGCCGCTGCATAGAGGACAATAGTCGAGTGGAGCGGATGGTTAATTTTTATCCTGATTCAACTTTAGGCCATTTTTCAGCAATCGTTTTGCGCTTTTTATCCTTGTGAACATAACTTTCAAGAAAGCCGCAATCTACGCATATATAACTATCCAGAGTTGCAGTACCACCATTCCAACGAAATGTACTAATTTGAATACTATTTCCGCCAAAGGCTCCCGGCTTCCCAAAATAATGAAGATCAGTATTGGTATGGATATTATTTGAGCCACATTTTGGACAAATTCCTGACTTCATTTTTCTTCTCCTTGAAAAGTTAACAATAAGCTCAGCTGCCCGGGCCCGCACCGCGGGCCCGGGTCTGCTGGAGCGACGGGTTAGCCGCCGATGATCTCATTAAGGCCCTCGAGGATGAGATCAAGATCTTCGGGGGAAGCTCTGCCGATTTTTTTTCTCAAGCGTTGAGTTGAGAGAGTTCGGATCTGGCTTATCTTAACCCACGACTTCTTGGGAAGCTTCGGACCCGAAAGTGCAAAGGTCAAAGGAAAGCCGGCGCGCTGGGGTTGACTGGTAAGCGCCACGGCGATCACTGTCCCCGAACGCTCATTGAATACGTCGTGACTGAGAATGAGAACCGGACGTGACCCGGCCTGCTCGTGTCCCTTGACCGGATTCAGGTCAGCCCAGATTATATCTCCCCTCAATATTCCGGCCATTGACCGGCCTCCTCTGATATACCCTCTTCAGCCAGGGATTGCTCAAAACCCGTGATCAGTTTGGAACATTCTCTGGCCAGGCGACTGTGATTCATTCTGCTGAGCTTCTCCTCCACTGCCTTCTGGATTGCCTTGCTCCGGTTGGGAAAAATGCGGGCCGAAACCAAACTGTCGAGTTTCTGCAAAAGATTCTCTTCAATTGTAAACGCTACTTTGGTTGTGCTCATAGATCACCCCCAGTATTACAATATATCATACCGCGACATAGCGCAAGCTCTGTAGCTGATTTTTGATGAATCTTATAAGGCTAACGACGAGTTGAGCGGCCGGGCCGGTGTGCTCTTCCGCGCGCCGCGCGGGAAAGAGCTTTAAACCAAACCGCTCGAACGGTTGGTTGGCGCCGCCGCAGGCGGCGGCAACGTAGAGCTCACCCGCTTTTGGCCGCCGCCTGGCGGGCAAAAGTCTGGTGGAGCGAATTGTTAGGGTCAGTCATTGGAAAAGCCGATTCGCCTGGTTTTCGGTGGAGGTTTTGGGTCCATGAGCTGCTTGATTGCCTCGATAAGAACCATGATCTGTTGGTCATGGTCTCCCAGTTTTTTCTCAAGCTGGGAGATTTTGCGAGCAAGCTCCTTGTGTCCGGCAAGGACCCCACGGAGCTGAACAAATGCTCTAACTACGAAGACACTGACCTCAACGGCCTTCTGAGAGTTCAAGACACTGGCCGCCATGATGGCGCCATGCTCCGTGAACGCAAGGGGGAGAGCTTTGGAAAACTTGAGCTTTTCGAGGTGGTCGCAATTTGCGATCACCTCTGTCTTTTCCTCTGGGGTGAGTTGAAACATGAAGTCGCCGGGGAAGCGCTTTAGGTTGCGTCTAACCTGTTCATTTAGGCGCCGTGTTGGTACATCGTAAGCCTCTGCCAAATCAGCATCTATGATGACTTTCCCCCCACGGATCAGCAATATGCGCTGCTGAATCGTGCCAACCTTCACGATTGATTTCGAATTCGTCATTAAATCCTCCGAATAAATTCAGGATGTGGTCGCAAATTGAGACCACCTTGTTAATTCGCACCTCCGGTCCCTAACGGCGAGTTAAGCGGCCGGAAGGGGCCGACTAAAGAACCATGCTACCCCGGAAAACTCCAGCAATGCTAAAAACGTTTAATAGTAGCATTATCCCTTCCGGTCTGCTTGAGCGCTTGGTTAGCAGTTTTACTTAAGTAATTTTTGTTTCTCAATCAGCAATACGGACTTCATGGGAATGTAGAGTAGTTTTTTTTCGTATTTCGCTACAATCCAATCCGAATCAATCTTTACGATATCACCTGATATAGAAACACTTGATCCATTCGAAACATCCATGGTTGGATCCACCAAACGCGCACTACCCAGTGAAGCTCTGTTAAATTGAATAGTGCAATACTCTCCAATTAATTCTTTTGGAATGTTAGACTGCGACGGACCGCAACCCGATATTGTGCCAATGAGCATTACAATTAATAGAATATTCATATTTTTCATCGTTAATCTCCTTTAACTACTAACTATTGATTGAGCAGAACTTTTTCTATCATATTGAATATTTTCCGCTTTAATTTTGACAAACGTAGAGAATATTCTATCATATTGGCTCCAAGTCTTATCTCCGGATTTGCGCTGACAAAGGAGATATCTTATGGCCAGCAACAGCTTACCGGAAGGATCGCCACGGCGCAAGAAGAATCTTCTGGATGACATCCGCGAGGTGATGCGACTGAGGCATTACTCGATCCGCACCGAGCAGGCCTATTTCCATTGGGACAAGCGATTCTGAATCTTCCACAAGATGAAAGACCCCCGGAAGATGGGAATTTCGGAGATCGAGGCCTTCCAGAAAGTCCAGGGCCACGCCGACGTTTCGACGACGATTATCTACACCCACGTCCTGAACAAGGGGGGGCAGGGGGTTAAGAGCCCCCTGGATGCGCTTTAGTATGAAGAAAACCCTCTTTCTCAATTCAGATATCTGTACGGGGTGCTTGAGCTGCCAGGCGGCCTGCGCGGCGGAGCGGGGGGGCGGGGCGGGGGCGGCGCTCGCCGCCCTGCGGATCGGGTTCGACCCCTTCGGGGGGCCGCATTCGCTCACGGTCTGCCGGCAGTGCGATCCGGCGCCCTGCGTGAAGGCCTGCCCGGCGGGGGCGATCGTCCGGCGCGGACCAGCGTGGGCGGTGGACTTCGATCTCTGCATCGGGTGTTTGGCCTGCCGGGAGGCCTGTCCGTTTTCGGCGATATTCGTTCACCCGGTCACGGGCAAGCCCCTGCGCTGCGACCTCTGCGGGGGGGAACCGGCCTGCGCGGCGGCCTGCGGGTTCGGGGCGCTGGTTTACGGGGACGCCGAGGAGAAGAAGAGACGGGGACAGGGGGTGCCGGAGTTCGATCAGGACCCGGAGTTGGGGAGGGGGCCGGTAAAAGAATAGGTTTTTTTAGCTTCCCAGGCAAACAGGATATATGATGTGGCACCCCGTTGGGGTACGACGGGGTATTTCCGGGTGAACTTGGGACCCGGGGCGTTGCTCCGGGCTGTAATGTGGGACCCCTTTGGGGTCCATTTTTGAGCGCAGGGACAGTGATTTTGGTGACGGATGAATAACGGCCGAAAAACTTGCGGCGGGTACGCGGGGAGGATACTGCGGGTGGATCTGGGGAGGGGGAAGGTCGAGTTCGAAGAGACCTCGCGTTACCTCCTGGAGTGGATCGGGGGGCGGGGGCTGGGGGCGCGGATCGGATGGGACGAGATCCCGCCGGGGACGGGAGCGTTCGACCCGGCCGCGCCCCTGATGATCCTCCCCGGACCCCTGACCGGGACGGCGGCGCCCTTCTCCGGCCGGACCACCGTCTGCGGCCTGGCCCCCCAGGGCTTCCCCGAGGAGTACTTCACCCGGTCCTCCTTCGGGGGGCGGTGGGGGAGCGAGCTGAAATTCGCCGGTTTCGACGGGATCGTGATCACCGGGCGGGCGGATAGGCCGGTTTATCTGCGGATCGAGGACGGGAAGGCCGAGATCCGCGACGGCTCGGGGTTGAAGGGCCTGGGGCTGATCGAGAAGCAGAAGAAGATCCTGGCGGCGGAAGGGCGGGAGTGGCGGGTCTTCGCCATCGGCCCGGCGGGGGAGAACCTGAGCCGGATCGCGGTCGGGGCGACCGAGACCGAGTCGGCCTCCGGCCAGGGCGGATTCGGGGCGGTGATGGGCTCGAAGAACCTGCTGGCGGTGGCGGTCCGGGGAAGGCGTCCCCTGGCCATCGCCGATCCCGAACGCTTCGCCCGGGTCTGCCGGCTGGTCCGGGAGGAGGCCCACGGCTCCCACGGCTGGCCCCACACCCCGCGGCTCGACCCGGAGAAGGTGAAGAAATACGGCCAGCGTTTCCAGGCCTGCACCGAGGGCTGCTCGATCCGCTGCTTCGACGCCCGCAGCTACCGCAGCGTCCCCGGGACCCTCTGCCCGAACAAGAACTACTCCGGCCAGGTCGACTGCATCGCCCAGCTCTTCCCCGGGCCGAAGGAGACCTGGTACGACTGGGATATCGGCTTCGAGGCCGGGTTCGAGATCGGCCACATCAGCAACGACCTCGGCCTCAACCACTGGGAGCTCCTGGTCGGGATGGTCCCCTGGCTGCGGGGGCTGGCGGCGCGGGGGGAGCTGAAGAGGATCGACAATCTGGAGATCGACTTCTCCGCCCCCGCCTTCTGGAAGGAACTGCTGGAGAAGATCGCCTTCCGCCGGGGGGAGATGGGAGACGCCCTGGCCGAGGGGACCGTCCGGGCGGCCCGGCGGCTGGGGCTGGGGATCGACCTGGTCGACGAGTTCTACCCCGCCCGGGGCTACGCCGGGCACTGGGACGGCCACGGCGACCACATCAACCAGGTCTTCTTCCCCTTCTGGATCGTCTCGGCGCTGCAGTGGGCCCTCGACACCCGCGACCCGATCTCCTCCGCCCACGGCTACGCCCAGAACATTATGGGCTGGTCGCCATACTGCTCGCCGGTCCACGGTTTGAGCTGGGAACGGATCGCCGAGGTGGCCGCCCGGGTCTACGGGACGAAGAAAGCCGCCCACCCGGAGAGCGGATATCAGGCTAAGGAGATCCCGGCGGTCTTCCATATGACCCGGTCGGTGATCAAGGACTCCCTGCCCCTGGGCGACCAGGTCTTCCCCCGGATCTACTCGAAGAAGACGGACGACAACTTCGCCCGGGCGGGGGAGATGGAGGGGCCGTCGTTCGAGTACCACCTCCTGGCCGCCGCCACCGGGACCGGCTGGTCGGAGGCGGAGTTCGAGGGGGCGGCCCGGCGGGTCCTCCACCTGGAGCGGGCGCTGCTGGCCAGGAACTTCGGGCTGGGGCGGAATGAGGACGAGGCGGTCATCCCCTACTTCTCCCGGCCGGAGAACCTGGTCAATCCGCTGATCGGCCGGAAGATGAGCCTCGAGCCGGAGAAGTTCCGGCGGCTGCTGGAGCGGACATATAGGCGGCTGGGCTGGGGAAAGGACGGCCGCCCCGCGGCGGAGACGCTGGAGAGCTGCGGGCTGGGGTTCGCGGTGGGGGAGCGGGGCTGGCCACCAACGACCTAAAGGTCTTAAAGGACCAAAAGGACACCCGGGCGGACCAGGACCGGCAGGCCCCGTGGGGTATATTCCACTGAGAGGACTGTTGACAGTGGGCCGTGGTTTCGATATATACACGCGTATATAACGATGAGATTCCAGCTCTTGATATTGATATCCGCCCTCCTCCTGCCGGCCGGGGTAACGACAGCCGAACCGGAGACGGTTCCGCTGCGGATGGCGGTGGAATACAGCAACCACGCGGCCGTCGTTTACGCGGCGCGGGAGAAAGGCTGGTTCGCGGAGACCGGCCTGGAGGTGGAAGCTTACGAGGCTTACGTCACCGGGATGGCCCTGGCGGCGTCCCTGGCGAGGGGGGAGATCAACTCCGCCTACCTCTGCCTGGTCCCGGCGATCACCGCCTACGCCAACGCCTCCGTCCCGATCCGGATCGTGGCCGGAACCCACCGCGACGGCTACGGGCTGGTGGTCGACCCGGAGAAGATCAAGGACGTCCGGGACCTGGAGAAGCCGGAGATCCGGATCGGCTGCGTCCGGGAGGGGGGGGCGGTCGATATCGTCCTGAGGAAGCTGATCGACGTCCGGGGACTGGACAAGGAGGCGATCCTCGACCGGACCGTCCGGATGAACCCCGCCCAGCTGGTGATCTCCCTGCAGACCGGACGGATCGACGGGGCCTTCCTCCCCGAGCATTACGCGACAATGGCCGAAGCGCCGGGGTTCAGGATGCTGGTCGAGAGCCGGGAGGTCTGGCCGGGGATGCCGGGTTCGGTCCTGGTGGTCCGGAAGCAGCTCCTGGACGAACACCCGGAGACGGTGGAAAAGCTGGTCGGGGTCTCCCGGGAGGCGGCCGGCTGGATCAACGATCACCCCGCCAAGGCGGCGGAGATCGTGGCCGCCGTCTTTCGCTCCGGGGAAGAAGCCGTCTTTCCGGCCGCGGCGGCGGGGGCGGCCGGGAAACTGAGCCCCTCGGCGAAGACGATGGCCCGGTCGATGGCCCGGCTCGATTACCGCGACGATCTCAGCCCGGACGAGGTCCAGGCGGTGATCGACTACCTGGCCGACCTCGGCTACATCGCGGAGAGCTTCCCGGCGGCCGAGATCCTGGATTTGAGGTTCGCCCCGCGATGAAAGGGCGGGGGGCAGCCCGGATCGCCCGGGGCCTGATCCCGGTGGCCGTCTTCCTCCTGGCCTGGGAGGCTCTGGTAAGGTTCTCGATCCTGCCCGGCCGCCTCTTCTTCCCCTCCTTCACCGAGGTGATGGAGAGGTTCTACCGGCTGGTCGCCGACGGCGTCCTCCTCCCCCACTTCCTGAAAAGCCTGCTGAGGGTGATGATCGGTTTCACCCTGGGTTCGGCCGCCGGGCTCCTGGTCGGGTTCGCGATGGGCTGGAACCGGCTGATCCACCGCTCCTTCCATCCCATCTTCAGCCTCCTCTACCCGATCCCGGCCCTGGGCTGGCTGCCGATCCTGATGCTCTGGTTCGGGATCGGGGAGATCCTCCCGATCGCGATCATCTTCATCTGCTCCTTCTTCCCCGTCCTCTACAACACGGTCACCGGGGTCCGCGGGGTCGATCCGGACCTGATCCGGGCGGCCCGGACCCTGGGAGCGGGCCGGAGAAGGCTCCTGACCACAATCGTCCTTCCCCTGGCCCTCCCCAACATCTTCACCGGTTTCCGGCTGGAGGCGGGGATGGCCTGGCGGGTGATCATCGCCGCCGAAATGGTGGCGATCCCGACCGGGATCGGGGCGCTGCTGATGCGGGCGGAGAGCCTGCTGAGGCTCGACATCATCATCGTCTGCCTGATGGTCCTGGCGGTGATGTGCTTTTCCTTCGAACGCCTCTTTATCGTCCTGGAGAGAAAATTCACCGGGGCCTGGCGGGGTTCCCCCGAACACCCTCCCTACGTCTGAGATGCCCGCGATCGAACTGAGAAACGTCTCCAACCGGATCTGCCGGGAGATCAGCCTGACCGTTCCCGACCGGGAGCTTATGGTCCTGCTCGGGCCGGTGGGGGCGGGGAAGACGACGCTCCTCAACATCATCGCCGGGCTGGCCCCTTACCGGGGCTCGGTCCTCTTCGACGGCCGGCCGGTCGACGCTCTGCCGGTCCCGGAACGCAACGTCGGCTACCTCTTCCAGAACCTCCTCCTCTTTCCCCACCTGACCGTGGAGGAGAACATTCTTTACGGGCTGAAGGCCCGCCGGGCCCCGGCGGAAAGGGCTCGCCGGGGAGCGAGAGACCTGATCGATTTCTTCAACCTCGGTCCGCTGGCCGATCGCTACCCGGCCCGCCTGAGCGGGGGAGAGAAGCAGCGGGTCGCCCTGGCCCGGGCCCTGGCTCCCGAGCCGGAGATCCTGCTCCTGGACGAACCGTTCAGCAACCTCGACTACAAGACCACCAAGTACCTGCGGTTGGAACTGAAGCGGCTGCAGCGGGAACTGGAGATCACCGCCATCTACGTCACCCACGACCAGTTCGAGGCCGAGGAGATCGCCGACTCGATCGCCGTCCTCCACCGGGGGAGGCTGGTCCAGGCGGGGACGGCGGAGGAGATCTTCTTCCACCCCGCCGGCGAGGCGGTGGCCGACTTCATCGGGCGGCCCAACGTCCTCTACTGCGACAGCTCGCGGGTCCTGGGCGGGGGACTGGTCGAGGTCACCGCCGGAGGGATCCCGATCGTCGTTCCCCACCACGGTGGTCCGATCCGGAAGATCGCCGTCTTTCCCCGGGATATCTACGTCTCCCCCGAACAGCCCCCGGGGCCGGAGATCAACCGGTTCCGGGCGGTGATCGAGAATATCCGGCCGGCCGGCGGCCTGGTCATCCTCACCCTGAAGCTCGGCGGGAACACCCTGAGCAGCGAGGTCCCCCGGGCGCTCTTCGAGACCCTGGGGGTAGAGGAGGGATCGGAGGTCTTCCTGATCCTCAAGTTCCGCTGGCTCCGGGTCTGCTGACCTGGATTTTCCCGGGAAATTCTCACTTTCCGGGGAAAGTTACGTTTGAACATATCCCATCAGCACCAAGTCCGGATAATTGTCTTTTCCCTTTCCCCGGAGGAGGGGTTTACTTTATGATCCGGCTTTGAACCCGATTCATTCCCGAGCAATTATGCCGCTTCCCCTCAAGCTGAAGATCATCGAGGATACGCCGATCGGGCCGGTGGGGATCGCCTGGGGCGAAATCGGGGGAGAACCGCTGGTGGTCCGGGTGCTGCTCCCGGAGGCGGTTCCAGACCCGGGGACGGAAGAGGGTTCCTGCCCGGGGATCGAGGAGACGGCGGAAGCGTTGCGGGGAATCCTGGCGGGAAACCCCGTCGAGGTTCCCCTGGAGACGACGGCGCTGGAACTGCTGACGCCCTTCCGGCAAGCGGTGCTCAGGGCAACGGCCCGGATCCCGCGGGGGGAGGTCAACACCTACGGAGGACTGGCCCGGAGCCTGGGCCGGGAGAGGGCCGCCCGCGCGGTCGGCAACGCCCTGGCCGCCAACCCCTTCCCGCTGATCATCCCCTGCCACCGGGTGATCCGCTCGGACGGGACGATCGGCGGCTTCACGGGCGGGGAAGGGATCAAGCGGCGGCTCCTGGAACTGGAAGAGATTCATTTCGACGGATCCAGGGTAGCACAGGCATTCTTGCCTGTGCGCCGACCGGGCACAGACAGGAATGCCGGCGCCGCTGAGACGTTATGAACTTCGCCACTGCCGAATTCGGAATCTTCTTCGCCGTCGTCCTGGCTCTCTACTTCGTGCTCAGCCACCGCTGGCAGAACCGGATGCTGCTGGTTGCCTCCTACGTCTTCTACGGCTGGTGGGACTGGCGGTTCTGCTCGCTGATGCTGATCTCCAGCCTGGTCGATTACTTCTGCGGGCTGCTGGTCGACCGGGAACGCCGCCCCGACCTCCCCGCCGGGAGGAGGAAACTGGTCCTGACGATCAGCATCGTCACCAACCTGGCCATCCTCGGCTCCTTCAAGTATTTCAACTTCTTCGCCGACTCGCTGGCGGCACTGGCCGGGGAGGTGGGGCTCCGGATCGACCCCCCGACCTGGCGGATCATCCTCCCGGTGGGGATCTCCTTCTACACCTTCCAGTCGATGAGCTACACGATCGACATCTACCGGGGCAAACTGCGGGCGGTGGAGAGCCTCCCGGATATGATGCTCTACGTCAGCCTCTTCACCCAGCTGGTGGCCGGTCCGATCGAGCGGGGGGCCCACCTGGTGCCCCAGATCCTCCGCCCCCGGACCGTCCTCCCCGAGCGGTTCTCCAGCGGGCTGCAGCTGGCCTTCGTCGGTCTCTTCAAGAAGGCGGTGATCGCGGACAATATGGCGGTGGTGGTCAACAGCGTCTACTCCGCGGCCGACCCCTCCGGGTCGGCGGTCTGGCTGGCCACCTACGCCTTCGCCCTCCAGATCTACTGCGACTTCTCCGGCTACACCGACATCGCCCGGGGGACCGCCCGGATGCTCGGCTTCGACATCTGCCTCAACTTCCGCCTCCCCTACCTGGCGGCCAACCCGGCCGACTTCTGGCAGCGCTGGCACGTCAGCCTCTCGAGCTGGCTCCGCGACTACCTCTATATCCCGCTGGGGGGGAACCGGCACGGAAAGGGGAAGACGGTCCGGAACCTGATGCTGACGATGCTCTTAGGCGGGCTGTGGCACGGGGCGGCCTGGAACTTCGTCCTCTGGGGCGGGTTTCACGGCCTGCTCCTGGTCGCCTACCGCTGGGCGGGGAATTACCGCCGGGAGAAGGCCTCCACCTTCGAAACCCGGAGGGGCGGGCGCTTCTGGCTCTCGGTTCTCCTCTTCTTCCACCTGACCTGCTTCGGCTGGCTCCTCTTCCGGGTCGAGAATATGGCCCAGGCCGGCAACCTGCTGGCCGCGCTCTTCACGGCTCCCTTCTTCGACCCCCTGACTCTCCCCCTCTTGCGGATGACGGCGGCGGCCGGCATCCCGCTGGCCCTCTTCCAGCTCTACCAGTACTACCGCCGTTCGGCCGAACCCTGGACCGGCTGGCCGACGCCGGTCCGGGCAGTATTCTACGTCGTCCTCTTTTACGGGATCGTCGTCTTCGGCGCCCCTCAGATCAATGAGTTCATCTATTTTCAATTTTAACTTCGCCCTCGACGCCATCCGCCGGGGCCGGAGACCGACCGGCTTCCTGCTGGCGGCGGGGCTGATCGTCCTCGCGGAGGTCCTGCTGGCCCTCCACCCCCGGCCGGAATACAAGGACCTGGTCCGGCACCGTTTCTACAACCCGGCCGTAGCTCCGGACATCGCCGAGAGTATAGTCCAGTGGCAGGTCGCCCACGCCACCCTGGTCAACGAACGGCAGGATCTAATCCTGCTCGGGGACAGCGCCTGCCTGGCCGGTCTCCTCGCCGGCGAGCTGATGGAGGAGACCGGGCTGAAGACTTGGAACCTGGGAACCTTCGGCTTCACCTACACCGACGGCCACGCCGACATCCTCGAACTCTTCATCGAGCGCAACGGCCCGCCCCGCTTTTTAATCTACTACACCTCCTACTATCCCCTGGCCCGGCATCTGGGAACTCGGGAGGTTAGAAGCTGGTTGGGACGCCTGCGGAACTGGCTGGCACCGGCCGAGCAAACTTCCTATCTCTTCCCCAGTCTCCGCTACCGCCGGGAACTCCGGGACGTTCTCTGGGCCCTCGGACGGGAAGAGATTACTTATGCCGGTCTGGACGTCCCCCGGGATAATTTCGGTTCGGATAACGAAGTGCGGCGGGAGCTCTGGGAAAACCGTGGTTCCTTTCCCCGGGGCGCCGAGGAAGTATTTCCCGAGGACCGGTTCGAGGACGGGATCTCCTGGCGCCCCGCCTTTCACCCCGACTGCGAGGAAGGGCTGCGGCGGATCGCCGAGACCGCCCGAGAGTACGGCTTCCCGGTCCTTTATCTCTTCAGCCCGCTTCCCGAGGCGGCGGACAACAAGACCGTCCGCCTTCAGGTGGCCGATCTGGAAACCAACCTGGAGCGGGTCTTCGCACCCTACCCGGAGGTTTCCCTGCATCAACCCTTTCTCCGTTTCTATCCCGACGATCATTGTATGGATATGCGCCACCTGACCTTTATCGGAACTAAACGCCATACCGCCGAAATCACGCGCTGGATCCGGGATCACTGGCTGGAAGAGGGGGAGGGCGGCTGACCGCCGCCGACCGCGGAGGGGCCGGGCCGGGAGGGGCGGGGGGGATCTATATTTTCTCAATACTCCATCGGCAGATATGTTATCGTATCAAGGTGGCCGGCCGGCAGAGTAGCACAGATATTCCTGTCTGTGCAGGCTCGGGGCACAGGCAAGAATGTCTGTGCTACTATGACCGGAGACGGAGGAGAAGGTGATGAATCAAGACCCGATATCCCGAACCACCATCCCGGTCCGGGTGGACCGGAGCCACCTGATCACCATCGGCCAAAGGCTCTACTCCCAGAGCCTGGAGCTGATTCGGGAGCTGGTCAACAATGCCTACGACGCCGACGCCACCGAGGTCAGGATCACCATCCGCGAGGACGAGATCGAGGTCGCCGACAACGGCTCCGGAATGGACCTCGCGGGACTGGAGCAGTACTTCAATATCGGCTCCCAGGAGAAGCTCTTCCGGGAAATTTCTCCGAAGTTCGGCCGCCAGCGGATCGGGCAGTTCGGGATCGGCAAGTTCGCCGGCCTCTCCGCCGCCGACCGTTTCGAGGTCTGGACCAAGAAGGGCGACTTTTCCGCCCGGGTGATCTTCGACCGGAAGGATTGGGAGGAGGGCGGGGAGGAGTGGGCGCTGCCCCTGGAAACCTTCCCCGCCCACCCCGGCCGGCCCGACGGCACCCGGGTGGTTCTCAAACAGGTGACGAAAAGGCTCGACCCCTTCAAGGTCGAGCGGAAGGTGATCGAGTCGGTCCCGATCAAGGCCCCCTCCTTCGCCGTTTACGTCAACGACAGCCGGGTCCGGGCGGTCCGGGTCCCGGGGAGGAAGCTTCCTTTTCTCGAAGGGACGGAATTCGGGCTGGTCCACGGGGAGATCGTCCTGGCCAGCCTTCCCCGGCCGGCGGTTGAGGAGGTGGGAATCGAAATCAAGGTCAAGGGGGTAACCGTTCGGAGGGACCTCTTCGGGATGGAACGCTGGGGGCGGGCAGCGGAAAGGATTATGGGCGAGATCAACGCCGACTTTCTCCCGGTGACCAGCGACCGCACGGGGTTCATCACCGACAGCCCCCAGTACGCGGTCTTCCTCGAATCGGTGGAGAGAATCAAAAGCGAGATCCGCACCCAACTCGACCATCTCCAGGACAAAAGGGAGAACCGGAAGGTCTCCCGGGCCCTGCGGGAAGCGATGGAACGGGTGGAGCGGGCCCTGCTCAGGAACCTCGACCTCTGCCCCCGGGGGATGATTCCGATCGGCGAGGAGACCGGAGGCTTCGGCGACGCCGCCCTGACCAAATCCCCTTCCGGGAAGAAAGCCGGGGAGGAAAGCGGGGAGAAGGGCCGGGGTAAAGATAAAAAAACCCGCAAGCCGCGGACCGAGCGGCCCCACGTCCGGAAACTCACCCCCTCGGCGGTGGTCCGGAAGGTAAAGATGGGCCAGGTCGGGGTCACCTGCTGCATAGACCATTACGGTCCCGAGGGGCCGGAGTGTTTCTCCGAATCTTCGGTCATCTACCTCAACCGCGACCATCCCCTTTACAAGCGGGAATCAACGGACCGTCAGCGGCATATGATGCACGTCGGCCGCCTGATCACCCAGGAACTGGCGATGATGAAGGGCTCCGATTCCGCCCGCGACGCTTTCGAGCGCCAGAGCCTGCTGCTGCGGGACGCCTTCGCTACCGAAGAAGGAGAGCCGGCCGGGAAGAAAAAGAAGAAAGCCGGGAAACCGTCGGGGAAAAAGGATGAATAATCCGCCCCTGAATCGGCGCGCTGAGGAACTGATCGCTTCTCTGGGCCTGATTCCCCACCCGGAGGGCGGCCATTACCGCGAGATCTTCCGCTCCACCCGGAAGGTCGCCCACCCCGATACCGGCGGGGAGCGTTCGGCCCTGACCGGGATCTACTTTCTCCTCCTCGCCGGGGAGGTCAGCCGCTGGCACCGCTGCCGCTCCGACGAGGTCTGGCACTTCCACGAGGGGGACCCGCTCGAACTCCGGACCGCCGACCCCGGCTGGACCCAGATCGAGCGGAGGATCCTGGGGCCGGCGGGCGACGGGAGTGAACCGGTCCGGGTGGTGAAGGGCGGATTCTGGCAGGCCGCCCGGACCACCGGGGCCTACACTCTCTGCGGCTGCGCGGTCGGGCCGGGTTTCGAGTTCGAGGACTTCCAGATGCTGAGCGACCTTCCGGAAGCGGCGGAAGAACTGAAGCGGCGCTACCCGGAGGCGGCCGGGTTTCTCTGAGGAAAGCTGCCTGATGGACACGGCCGAAATCCCTCTCAACTTCGGGTGAAAGGATGACCGGGAAGGAAGAAGATCACCAGGTTACAAAATCCCAGTGGGAGGAACTGGCGGCGGCGGCCTGGGAATGCCGGGAGAACGCTTACATCCAGGGCGACACCCGGGTCGGGGCGGCGCTCCTGACCGGATCGGGGAAGGTCTTCACCGGCTGCAACCTCGAGCACATCTTCCGCTGCCACGACGTTCACGCCGAGGTCAACGCCATCACCACTATGGTGGCCGCCGGGGAGACCGACCTGCGGGCGATCCTGATCGCCGCCGAGTGCGGCCTCTTCACCCCCTGCGGCGGCTGCCTGGACTGGATCTTCCAGCTCGGGGGGCCGGGCTGCCTGGTCGCCTGCCAGTCCCGGCCCGGGGGCGAAATCCGGGTATTCACCGCCGGGGAGCTTATGCCGCAGTACCCGAGTTACTGAAAGTAGCACAGGCGGCTCGCCTGTGAAAGTAGCACAGGCATTCCTGCCTGTGAAAGTAGCACAGGCGGCTCGCCTGTGTAGCTCGGCAGCACCCGTCGAACAGACAGAAAGTCCCGCATCTTGCGATTGAATTCAAGGAGATAATATGAGCGGTCATCTGAATGAACTGATCGACGAATCGATCCGGCTGGAGCTGAACGTGGCCGACCTCTACCTCTGCTTCCAGGCGGCCTTCCCCGCCGACGCCGATTTCTGGTGGGCCCTGGCCCTGGAAGAGAAGAACCACGCCGCCCTGGTCCGTTCGCTGAGAGAGCATTTCCTCCCCGCCGGGCTGGTCCCCAAGGACCTACTCGCCTCCTCGCTGGAGACGGTCCGGGAGACCAACCGCGAGATCCGGGGACTGCTCGCAAAGTATCGCCGGGTCCCCCCGACCCGGGAGGAAGCCTTCCGAACCGCCTGCCAGCTGGAGGAAGGGGCGGCGGAGATCCACTTCCAGGAGTTTATGGACCGGGAAGGTTCGTCGGAACTGGAGAGGATCTTCCAGCGGCTCAACGCCGACGACAAGGACCACCTGAAAAAGCTCCGGGCCTATCTGCGGGCCCGGGACGATGGCCCCTGACCTACTCCCACCACCGTTCCCAGAGGCGGTCGAACTCGTCGAGGTACTTTTTGGCCACCCCGGCGTGGTGGACGATCAGCATATTCTCGTTGTTGGCCGTCTGGGCCTGCTTGGTCGGATTGAAGGAGCCGGTGATCACGGTCCGGCCGTCGATGACGAAGAACTTGTGGTGGAGGTAGTAGAGGTTCTGGTCCCAGCGGACAGCCATACCGGCGTCGGCGAAGATCCGGCGGCAGTTCCAGGGGCTCTCCTGGCCCCGCTCCATCACCCCCCGGACGTCGACCCCGGCGAGATGCCGCTCGATCAGGGCGGCGGCCACCGGCTCCAGAGTGAAGGCGAAGGCGGCGAAGCGGATCTCTTTTTCCGCCCCCCGGATCAGCTCGATCAATCTGGCCGCGCAGGGGTCCCGGGGGGCGAAGTAACTCTCGACCCTGGTCCGGCCGACCCTCAGCCGGGGCCGGGCGGTCGGCTCCCGCGAACCCCCGGAGAACCGCCCTCGCCAGAGGTCGAGAAACTCCTCCTCGTAGTTGGCCGCCAGCTCCTTCGAGGCGATCACGATCGCGTTGTTGTCGTCGCGGAAGCTCCCGGTCACCCCCGGGTTGTAGGAACCGGTCCAGGTAATGCGGGAGTCGATGATCATAAACTTGTGATGCATAAAGACCGAGGGGGTGAAGTCCGTCTTCAGGATGCCCAGTTCGGCCAGCCGGTGGGAGGCGGAGTCGGGGGGGCGGGCGGCCAGATCATCCATCACCACCCGTACGTCCACGCCCCGGGCCCGGGCCCGGACCAGGGCCCGGGCCACCTCGTCGAGGCTGAAGCTGTAGAAGGCGGCCCAGACCCGCTCCCGGGCCGAGTCGATCAGGGAGACCATCTCGGCGGGGACCGGATCGGCGGGGGTGAAATATACCCGGCACCAGGGAGGAAGGAGCCCCCGGTCGATCTCGGGGGAAGACGGGGAGCAGCCGGAAACCAGCAGGCCGGCCAGGACCGCCGCCAGGCGCTTCACGGCGCCCCCTCCGTTGCCATCAGGAACGGGATCACCCGGAAATCCCGGCCGTCGGTCTCCACGGTCAGACAGCCTTCCTCGCCGGTCCGGTAAACCGCGGCCCCCCGCTCCTCGAGAAAATCCCCGCAGTCGCGGGGGTAGCGGCCGAAGTACTTCTGCCCCTGGACCAGGAGGGCGGCGGCGGGGCGGACCGCCTCCAGGAAGGCAGGGGAGTTGTGGGCGGCCGAACCCCGCCGGGGGACCTGGAGGATGTCGGCGGCGAGACCGATTTTGGCGGCCAGGTCCTCCTGGGCGAAGACCCCGATCAACGAGGGCAGAAGGAAGGAAACCTCCCCGAACTCGACCCGGAGGACCAGGGAATCGTCGTACTCGAACGGAGTGCCGGGCAGACGGGGCGGCCAGAGCACCACGAGCCGGCAGCCGCCGGCCTCGAAGAGCCCGCCGGCGGTGAGGCGGCGATAGCCGATCCCCGCCTCCGCGAGCAGCTCCCGGAGGCGGGGGTAGGAGGGCGAGGAGGGGCCCAGCGGGTGGTCGAGCACCGTCCCGATCTCCACCCCCTCCCGGAGCCGGTTGAGGGCGTTGAGATGGGCGAGGTTGGCCTGGGTCAGGACCAGGTAATCGATCTTCCCGATCCGGTTGCGGGCGAGGTAGGGCAGGACGACCGCCGGGATGTCGCCGAAACGGTCGTCGTCGGTGCTGACCAGGATGACCGGCCCGTCCCGCTCCCGGAGGAGGATGATCTCGCCGCTCCTCCCGTTGAAGAAGACCGCCCGCAGAGGGGGGAGGGGATCTCCGGGGAGGAGTGGCCGGGAGGCGGCGAAAATGACCGCGACGGCCATCACCGCCGCCAGGCGGAGCCGCCCCCGGCGGGAGCGGCCGGGGAGGGAGGCGAGGTTGAAGAGGAGAACGTACCAGGCGGCCGCCCAGGACGCCGGGAACCAGGCGACCCGGAGCCGGGCGCCGGGGATCCGGGAGAACCAGCCGACCGCCTGGAGGAGCAGGGGGATGAGGAAGCGGTTGGGATAGTTGACCAGCCAGGCCAGCGGCCGGGCGACCAGGCCGAGCAGCCCGGCGGCGAAGCCGAGGCCGACCATCAGGCCGGCCAGGGGGACGATGACGATATTGGCGGCCAGCGCCGGCAGGGAGATGAAACCGAAGTGGGCGGCGACCAGGGGCACCGCCCCCAGCTGGGCGGCCAGGGGGACGGCGACGGCCAGCCTCAGCCAGCGGGGAAGGAACCGAAGGACCCGCTCGAGCGGCGGGGTGAGGGTGACGATCGCCAGGACGATCAAAAAGGAGAGCTGGAAGCCGGCGGTGAAGAGGGCGAGGGGGTTGCAGAGAAGGAGAAGGAGGGCGGCGGCGGCCAGGGCGGTCAGGGAGTTGCGGGGCTGGTTGAAGACGAAGGCCAGCGAGTAGATGCCGGCCATCACCCCGGCCCGGACGGTGGCGGTCGAGGCGCCGGTGAGCAAGACGTACCCGGCCACCAGCGGGATGATCAGTCCGTGGCGGACCCGGAGGGGGAAGGGGCTGAAGACGAAGTTCCCGAACAGCCAGATGAAGCCGACGTGGAGCCCGGAGACCACCAGGACGTGGATCACCCCGACCTCCCGGAACCGTTCCCGGATCTCGAAGGGGACCGGGCCCCGCTCGCCGAGCATCACCGCCTCCAGGATCACCGACTGGAGGCTGCCGGGGCGGCCTCGGCGGTCGGGGAGGCTGGAGCGGAGGACCGCGGCCAGCCGGTTCTTCAGGCCCAGGGCCAGCCTCAGCGGGGATAACCCCCGGGCCTCCCGCAGCAGTTCAATGTGGTCCTCGCTGTAAATCCGGCTCTCGGCGCGGATCGAGCGGTACGCCAGCCGGGCCCGGGGCGAGATCTCTCCGGGGTTGGTCGCTTCCGGGGGGATGGAGATCTTCGCGGTCACCCGGACCAGGTTGCCGAGTTTCAGGATCTCCTCCGCCGCCCGGACCTGGCCGCGAAAGGTGACCTGGAGCCGCCCGGTCACCGGGACCGTCCCCGCCTCGGTCTCCACCCGCCGGCAGGCGAGGACGAAGCGGACGGAGTGCCGCCGGAAGACGGGCTCGCCCGACACCGTCCCCATCACCGCCCGGGGTCGGTCGGAAGCGTAGCGGGAGATATCCCCCTCCGGCACCCGGCCGGCCAGGGAGTAGCGGAAGGCTCCCCCGGCGGCGGCCAGGGCGCAGAGCCCCAGCCAGAGCAGGGCCCGGCGGGAGGGAGGGGAGAGTCTTCGCCGGAGAAGGAGAAGGAGACAGCACGAGACCAGGCCGCCCCCGGCCGGGAAGATAACCGGCAGGAGGGACGGAGAGAGATAACGCCCCAGGACCAGCCCGAGGATAAAACCGAGCGCAATCCGGACCAGGGGATAGACCGTCTTCAACGTTCAGCCCCCGGGTTCCCGAACGGAAAATTTTCGGGAATAATTTACCCCTCTCTTCCGACTATCTTTATGGAATCATCAATCTCTTGGAGAAGAAGGGATCGGTTAATAAACAGAATCGAATCCGGTTGTTCGACTATTTTTACGATTTCCTTAACGGGTACGCAAGCAAATAACCGGAGATAACAATGACGGAAACAGCCCGCGCGGATAATGTCCCCTGGCGGAATTTGCCGACGGAGGATATAGTAGCCGGGGCCAAACTTTCGGACGGGTCGGACGGGTCGGACGGGTCGGACGAGTCAGACGAGTCAGACCGGTCAGACGGTTCGGACAGGTCGGACGGGTCGGCGGCGTCCAAAGCGTCCGAAATGTCCGACCCGTCCGACTCGTCCGACAAAATGAAAAAGGAGGGCAAGCAATGAAGAGCCCGAGCGGCCCCCTGCTCCCCCACGGGGGCTACCGGAAACTGCGCAGCTACCGGGTGGCCGAAGCCATTTACGACGCCACTGTCGTCTTCTGCCGGCGTTTCCACCCCGGCGACCGGAGGATGACCGACCAGATGGTCCAAGCGGCCCGGAGCGGGGTCCGGAACATCAGCGAGGCCAGCGGGGCGGCCGCCACCTCCCGGAAGAGCGAGATGAAGCTGACCAACGTCGCCCGGGCCAGCCTGGCCGACGAACTCCTCCGGGACTACGAGAGCTTCCTCCACAACAACGGGCTGGAGGTCTGGGAGAAGGGTTCCCCGGCGGCGCTGGAGATGCGGGCCAGGCTCCGGCGGGAACATTCCCCGGTTCGGCTCCCCGGCCCGGAAGGAACCGTCCGACTGACCGGGCTCGGCGGTCTGGCCGATTTTGCCGGCCGGGGAGCACCGGAGCCGGTCGCCAACGCGATGATCTGCGCCATCCACCAGGCGGCCTACCTCCTCTGGCGGCAGATCCGAAGCCAGGAAAAGGCTTTCCTGGAAAGTGGCGGCTTCAGCGAAAGTCTCTACCGGAGCCGGAGCCGGTCCCGGGCCGGGGGCCGGCTGCCGGAGGGGACAAGCAGCTCCCGCTGGGAGCGTTGGAAGAGATTGCCCGGACACGATTGATCCGAATGTCGGACGAGTCAGACGAGTCGGACGTGTCGGACGTGTCGGACGTGTCGGACGGGTCAGACGGATCGGACGGGGCAGCGGCGTCCAAAGCGTCCGAAATGTCCGACTCGTCCGACCCGTCCGATGAATAGCTATGGAAGCCAGGCTGGAAAAAATTCTGCTCAATATGGGCCTCGCCCCCGCCGCCCTCACCCCCCTGGCCGGGGACGCCTCGGCCCGGCGGTTTTTCCGGGTGACCGCCGGCGCGGGCGGCCCGCGGGCGGTGCTGGTGATCTTCCCGGAGGGGACAGGAGAAGAGGAGGTGGTCCGCTACACCGGGACCGCCCACCTCCTGAGGGAGGCGGGCATCCCCGTCCCCGGGATCTACCGGCGGGCCGGGGGAGCCCTCCTGATCGAGGACTGCGGAGACCTCCTCCTCCAGGAAGCAGTCCGTACCCGCGACCCCTTCCCCCTGTACCGGGAAGCGGTGGACCTGATCCTGGAGATCCAGAAGCGAGTCCCCGCCGCCGCCGCCCTCAACCCGCACTTCGACGGGGAGAAGTTCCACCGGGAACTGGAATTCTTTCTCGAGCACACGATCTCCGGGTATTTCGGGGGGACGATCGGCAGCGCCGAGCGCGGGGAATGGGGCGAGCTTTTCAGTCTCCTGGCCCGGGAGCCGCTCAGCCAGCCCCGGGTCTTCTGCCACCGGGACTTCCACAGCCGCAACCTCCTCCTCGAGGACGGACGGCTGCGGGTCATCGACTTCCAGGACGGGCGCGCCGGGCCCTGGACCTACGACCTGGTCTCCCTGCTCGAGGACCCCTACGTCTCCCTCCCGCCCGGACTCCGGGAGGAGATGAAGAAGCGTTTCCTCGCCGGAGGGCCGGGAAAAGATTTTTCCGGTGATTTCCGGCGGGGATATGATATGATGGCCGTCCAGCGTCTCCTGAAAGCCGCCGGCACCTTCGGCTTCCAGGCGGGGCGGGGCGGAAAGGAATATTTCGCGGCTTATCTCCCCGCCGCCCTGGGCCGGGCGGCGGAGATAGTCTCCGCCTACCCGGAGCTTGAATCCTTTCGGGAGAAGCTGGCGGAATACCTTCAAGGTTCGCCGCGGGCTTAAATATCTCAACCGGCAAAATTTTTCCGGAGGGAAAATTTTGAAAGCGATGATCCTGGCCGCCGGCAGAGGGACCCGGCTGGCGCCCCTCTCCGACGATTACCCCAAGGCCCTCTTCCCGGTCGGCGACCGGCCGGTAATCGCCTACCTCTTCGACCTCTTCAAGCAGTACGGCATCAAGGACGTGATGATCAACCTCCACCACCGGGGGGACCTGGTCGAGGAAGCCATCGGAGACGGAAGCCGGTTCTCTCTCCGGATCGAATACTCCCGGGAAGAGGAACTTTTGGGGACCGGGGGCGGGGTGGGCAAAGCCCGGGATTTCTGGGGCGGCGAGGATATCCTGGTCGTCAACGGGGACAACCTCCTCGAGCTCAACCTGCGAAGAATGTTCCTCGCCCACCGGGCCTCGGAAGCGGCGGCGACAATGGCCCTCCGACCCCTGGGGGCCAATTCCGATTATACCCCGATTTACCTGGACCGGGGATCGATGGTGAAGGCGATCGGGTCGGATAACCTGGAGGGGCCGGGTTACGCCTTCATCGGGGCGCAGATCCTCTCCCGGGAGTTCGTCGACCTCCTCCCCGCGGATGGTCCGGGTTGCCTGGTCCGGGACGGCTACCGCAAAGCCCTCCGCCGGCGGAAAAACCCGCTCCGGATCAACGGCTTCGTCTCCACCGGCTACTGGAGGGAGATCAGCACCTTTCCCCGCTACTGGGAGGCCAGCCAGGATTTCCTCCGGGGGCGTCTCCCCGCCTACTTTTACCGGGGACGGGACGAGTTCATCCGGCGGGGCCTGCACGTCGGCCGGGGCAGCGTCGTCAACCCGCGCAACCGGTTCACGCCACCGGTTTATCTCGGTGACGGAGCCGTGGTCGGCGAGGACTGCCGGCTCGGCCCCCGGCTTCTGGTCGGTTCCGGGGCCGAGGTCGGTTCCCGCGGGCGGCTGAGCGACGTGGTCATCTGGCCCGGAACCGGCGTCCGGCGGGGAAGCGTGCTTGAGAACCTGATCGTCACCCCCTTCGGAAAAGTCAAGGTCAGCGGCGGGGAGTAGGAGATGGCCGGAAGGGAGAGATGGAACAGCCGGACCGCCTTCGTGATGGCGGCGGTCGGCTCCGCGGTCGGCCTGGGGAACGTCTGGCGGTTCCCGGTCACCTGCTACCGCCACGGGGGCGGGGCCTTCTTCATCCCCTACTTCGTCGCCCTGCTCACCGCCGGCGTCCCCCTGATGATCCTGGAGTACGGGATCGGCCAGATGATGCAGGGTTCGGCCCCCCGGGCCCTGGCCAAAATCAACCGCCACACCGAGTGGGTCGGCTGGTTCTCCCTCCTGGTCGGCCTGGTGATCTCGATCTACTACGCCGTGATTATGGCCTACTCGGTGGAGTACCTGATCTACGCCGTCCGCGGCCTCTTTTCCGGGGGAACGATGCCCTGGTCCTCGGCTCCGGAGGGTTTCACCGGAACTTACGAGGCCGCCTTCTTCGCCCGGGCGGTCCGGAATCACAGCTCCTCCGCGTCCGAGATGTGGCGGCTGGTCTGGCCCCTGGTCGGGGGGCTGGCCGTCACCTGGGGCGCCGTCTACCTGATCCTCTGCCGGGGAGTGCGGCGGGTGGGGAAGGTGGTTATGCTGACCGTCCCCCTCCCGGTGCTCGTCCTGGCGATCCTGGCCGTGCGGGGGCTGACCCTGCCCGGGGCCGCCGACGGGATCATCTACTACCTGACCCCGAACTTCGAGGCCCTGAAAGACCCCGCCACCTGGCTGGCGGCCTACGGCCAGATCTTCTTTTCCCTCACCCTCGGCTTCGGGGTGATGATCGCCTACGCCAGCTATATGCCCCGGGAGAGCGACATCGCCAACAACGCCTTCATCACCTGCTTCGCCAACTGCGCCACCAGCTTCTTCGCCGGGTTCGTGGTCTTCAGCGTGCTCGGCTTTCTCGCCTTCCAGAAGGGCGGGGTCGATGTCGCGGGGGTGATCGATGCCGGGCCCGGGCTGGTCTTTGTCACCTACCCGACCGCCGTCTCCCGGATGGGCGAGTTCGGCCGCTTCTGGCCGCCGGTGATCGGGATCCTCTTCTTCGTGATGCTCCTCTTTCTCGGGATCGACTCCCTCTTCTCCCTGATCGAGGGGATCACCACCGGTCTGCGCGACCGTTACCGTTTCCTCAGCCAGAAGTTCCTCACCGGGGCGGTCTGCCTCTTCTCCTTCGCCGTCGGGTCGGTCTTCTTCGCCTCCCGGGCCGGGATCCACTGGCTCGACATCTTCGACCACTGGGCCAACGACTACGGCCTGGTGATCGTGGGGCTCCTGCAATGCGTGATCGTCGGTTACTTCTTCAAAACCGATACCCTGCGCGACTATATCAACCAGGTCTCGGAGATCAAGCTCTGGGGATGGTGGGAACTCTGCATCCGGATAATCACACCCCTGATCCTCGGCTACCTGGTCTTCTCCAATTTCATCTCCGAGCTGACCCGGGACAGCCTCTACGGGGCGAGCGGAACCGACTTCGACCGCTACCTCTGGATCGCCCCGGTCAGCTTCGCCGTTCTCTTCCTGGTCGCCTTCAGCCTGGCCCGACTGGGTAAGGTCCTGGCCCTGATCGGCTTCGGGGCGGGGGTGGCCCTGCTCACCCGGGCCCTCCTCCCCGCCTCCGCCCCCCTCGCCGCCGCCGCCTTCTCCGGCCTGGCGGCGGCGGTACTCTTCGGGGGGCTCTTCATCTGCATCTCGATCGCCCGGAAGGCGAAGGACGGTAATCGGTAATCAGTGGGGAGTGGGGAGTGGGGAGTGGGGAGTGGGCAGTCCGACTTGTCTGACCCGTCCGACTGGTCCGACTCCTCGGACAAAATCCCCTTGCCGCCACCCGCGGAGGGGCTGTATTATATTGCCAGGCGAAAGAGACCTAGACCAAGGAGGCACAATGACCTGTCCACAGTTGCTTTTTCCGGGGATACTGGGTTTGGGCCCGGGGGAGATCATCCTGATCCTGGCCGGGATCCTCCTCATCTTCGGGGCGAAGAAACTGCCCGAGATAATGGGCTCGTTCGGCAAGGGGATCAAGGAGTTCAAGAAGGAGGTCGACGGGGTCGGCGGGGAGATCGCCGCCGGGAAGAAGGCGGCGGCGGAGGAAAACGCTCCCGGGAAACCGGCGGAAGCGAAAGACCGCCCCGGGGAGAAACCGCCGGATGGCGAGGGATCATAATCCGCCGGGAGATGGAGAGGAGAAACCCTTCCTCGAGCACCTGGAAGATCTCCGTTTCCTGATCTGGAAGGTCCTGGTTTCCTGGGCGGCGGCCGCCCTGCTGGCTTTCCTGGCGGCGGGCCGGATAATGGAAGTGGTCCGGTGGCCCCTGACCCGGATCGGGCGGGAATTCGGCCCGGGAGAGACGGAGTTCGTCCTCCGGAGCCTGAGCCCGCCCGAGGTCTTCCTGACCTCGATCAAGCTCTCTCTGCTGGCCGGGCTGATCGTCTCCCTGCCCGCGATTCTCTACTTCGTCGCCCGCTTTCTCCTCCCGGCCCTGAAACCGGCGGAGAAAAAATACCTTCTCCCGGCCTTTCTCTTCGGAGGGGGACTCTTCTTCGCCGGGGTGGTTTTCGCCTACACCGTGGTCATCCCGCTCGGGCTGCGGTTCTTCTGGTCCTACACCCTCCGGCTGGGAATCCGGCCGGAGTGGACGCTGGAAAACTACATCTCGATGGTCGGAAAGCTGGCCCTGGGTTTCGGACTGGTCTTCGAGCTGCCGGTGGCGGTCCTGCTGCTGGCGGCGCTGGGGATCGTCGATCACCGGAGCCTGCGGAAAAAGCGGCCCTTCGCGGCCGTGGGGATTTTAATCCTGGCGGCGGTCCTGACCCCGCCCGACGTTGTCTCCCAGATCCTGATGGCGGTTCCATTGTTGATCTTATTCGAGATCTGTGTATTATTGGCGAGAATATTGTTTCCCGGGAAAGCCGGAGAGGCCTGACCCGGGCCAACCGCAAAACCGGAATTTTGCACATTGAAACAATTTCCGGCCGGACGATAGCAAAGTAGCACAGGCATTCTTGCCTGTGGAAACTTGGGCACAGGCAAGAATGCCTGTGCTACTCTGGCCGGCGGTTATATCACCTGATGGTTTATCCCGAACGGTGCTGATTTCGCGCAATAGCGGATTGCTCAACAGAGAATTATGATATAACCGCTGTTCCGAGGATGCAAAATTCAAGCAAAAGGAGGTGGGTACCATCGCTACGGAAGAAATTTACAGCCAGAGGTTGACCTGCGGGAAGAGGACTTACTTTTTCAATTTGAAAGAGCAGGCCAGCGGGACGCGATTCATCGACATCGTGGAATCGAAGTACGAGCGCGAGGACGACAGCCACCAGCGGGTCCGCCTGGTCATCTTCGAGGATCATATCGACGAGTTCGTCCAGGCCCTGATCGAAGCCGCCCGGCGGTTGAAGGAAGACTGACAGAAATGCCGTCTCCCGGCCGGACCGAGAGACACCACGGGGCAGTAGCTCAGCTGGGAGAGCACCACGTTCGCAACGTGGGGGTCGGCGGTTCGAACCCGCTCTGCTCCATTACGGACAATTGCCCGGCATCCTTCTTTGCTAGACCTTCCCGCCGTCTCTATGGAAGGATGTCCTCCCCCGCATTTCTTATCAACCGGGTAACCGGGAAGCCGGTTGTTCTCTCCAACCAGTGACGGGTAAAGCATTTCCCGCTGTCGTGGCCCGGGGAAACGTGGTATGCTTCAGCAAAGATGGATGCCTCTATCCCCGAGCAATCTCGATGAAGCAATCCAGTTCCAGCCCCGGCATAATGCGCCGAGCCGGCGTAACCATCCTCGCCCCCCTGGTTTTTTTCCTACTCGGGATTTGCCCTCTGTTGGGAGGGGTGGATACTTACTCTTCTTCCCTCCCATCACCAACCAGATCAATCGATATTCCCGATCGTAGGTATCCACGAGCTCCAAGGCAGGGAAAAAACCCGACTGACCCCATAAGCGCGCTTCCCGTCGCCGAACCGGAGCCCTCTCCGCGGTGCGGCAAGATCATTCTCGGTTACTATCCCTATTGGAACCCCGGCTACCGGGCCGGCCAGATTCCCTATCAGAAGCTGACCCACATCTGTCACGCTTTCGTCCAGCCCCAAGCTGACGGTTCGATTCTCGCCCCGGCCGGCCCCCCGGCCTACCTGGAACCGGAACTCCTCGCCAATGCCCACGGGGCCGGCGTCAAGGTCCTGGTCTCGGTCGGCGGGTATGACCCAATCGCCGATGCCAACTTCCGAACCATCGCCGCCGATCCCGGACTCCGCGGAGTATTCGCCGCGAACCTGGAAACCTTCTGCCGGATCCACGGCTACGACGGGGCCGATATCGACTGGGAATTCCCCGAGTCGGCTGAGGACCGGACCAACCAGAATCTCCTCTTCCAGGCGGTCCGCGAGACTTTCAACTCCGCCTCCGACCCAGCCCCCTCCTGGCTGCTGACGATGGCGATCCCCAGCGGCGACTGGTACGGCCGGTGGAACGACTACACCACCCTTGGCGGTTACGTCACCTTCTATAACCTGATGGCCTACGACGGCCACGGGGAATGGAGCGGGCATATGGGACACAACGCCCCACTCTACCGGGGGGATGACCCCTTTGACGACGCCAGCGTGAAGGCGGCCCTGGACTACAACCTGGCGACGCGCGGGATCCCGCCGGAGAAGATGATCCTCGGTCTGCCTTTCTACGGATACCGGTGGCCGACGGTGGAAAATCTCTATGAAGAATGTTCTCCCTGTAACGCCGCCCAGGAAAGTTATCGCGAAATCGCTCCTCTGATCGGCGCCGGCTGGACGCGAATCTGGGATTCCTCTTCGCAGGTCCCCTACCTGACCGATGACGCCGGACCGGGCGTAATCTCCTACGATGACCAGGAATCGATCGCGGCCAAGACAGCTTACGCCCTGGAAGACCGCGGGCTGAGTGGGATCTTCGCCTGGGAGATCAGCGGCGATTATCTCGCCGGCGAACAGCCTCTGCTCGACCGGGCTTACCGTTCGGTCCTCGCCGCCTGCGGCCTGACCCCCTCCCCGACCGAACCCCCTTCCTCCCCTACGCCCACCGCTCCCGGCACGACTCCCGGACCTTCCCGGACTCCCTCCCCGAAACCTTCGCCGAGCGCGACGGCGGCAGCATCGACGACGCCGACGCCATCCGTCACGCCGATACCAAGCATCACTCCGACTACTTCCGTCACGTCCACGCCGTCGCCCGCCCCGTCTTCCTTGATCACACCGACCCCGCCTGTGGTGCCCACTCCCTTCGCAACTCCGACCGCCCCGGCCACTCCGATGCCTTATCCCACGCCGGAATACCTGGTGCTCGACTCCGGGGATTACACCGGGGACGGAAAATCCGACATCGCCGTCTTCCGCCCGGACACGGGACTGTGGGCGGTGAGAGGCCTGAGCCGGGTTTACTTTGGCCGAGCCGGCGATATCCCGTCGGGGGGGGACTATAACGGCGACGGGATTACCGACATCGCGGTCTTCCGCCCCCGGTCCGGACTCTGGGCGGTCCGGGATATGTCCAGGGTATATTTCGGAAAGCCGGGAGACCTCCCGGTACCCGGTGATTATTCTGGGATAGGGACCACAGGGATCGCCGTCTACCGGGGATCGGCCGGATTCTGGGCGATCCGGGGGCTGACCCGGATCTACTTCGGGAGGGAAGGGGATCTTCCGGTTCCCGGGGATTACTCCGGCAACGGCATAAAGGAGATCGCAGTCTTCCGAACGTCTTCCGGGCTGTGGGCCGTCCGGGGATTGACCCGGGCTTACTTCGGGAGATCCGGAGACCGACCGGTCCCCGGGGATTACTCGGGAAGCGGAAGCTGGAGTCCCGCGGTCTTCCGTTCCCGAATGTGGGCGGTCCGAGGGTTAACCAGGGCTTATTTCGGGGCTTCCAGCGACTTTCCCCTACCGGGTAAATATATAGTCGGCGGCAAGGATTACCTGGGCATTTTTCGGGAGTCCAACGGTTTATGGGCGATCCGGAAGGTCACCCGCGCATACTTTGGATCAGGCAGCGATATACCGGTTACAAGGTAACCGATACACGTCTCTGGAATCGCGCTTGCCGCTTGACCGCGGGTGGAAGGTTCGTTACGATACGGCAGTGTTGCTTGTCCGGTTCCGCCCAGGCGGAATCGGGAAAGCGACGGCTTAACCTTCGATTGTTGTCAGTAATCCATTACCGTTCGAAGTCAAGTGATCAGGGATATCGTCATTTCGATGCGGCCGCGGCAGTGGCTGAAAAACGCCTTCGTCTTCGCGGCTATGGTCTTCGCTCGCCGCTACACCGATCCGGACTCCATTCTCCTCTCGCTGGCGGCCTTCGCCATCTTCTCGCTCCTCTCGGGGGCGGTCTATATCCTCAACGACCTGGCGGATATCGACGCCGACCGGCTCCACGCGGTCAAGCGCGGCCGTCCGATCGCCCGCGGGTCGCTCCCCCCCCGGGCGGCCGGGCCGGCGGCCGCCGGAATGGCCGCGGCCGGGCTGGCGGCCGCCTTCATCATCGACTCCAATCTCGGCCTGATTTCCGCCGGCTATTTTCTTCTGATGGCCCTCTACTCCTGGCGGTTGAAGCGGGTGGTGATCGTCGACTCCCTGGCGATCGCCTTCGGCTTCATCTTCCGGGTGACGGCGGGGGGGGTGGCGATCGGCGTCCCGGTCTCGGAGTGGCTGCTGATCTGCACTTTCCTCCTGTCACTGTTTTTGGCCCTCTGCAAGCGGCGCCACGAGCTGGTTTTGCTCGGGGTGGAGGCGGCCTCCCACCGGGAGATCCTGGCCGAGTACTCGGCGGCCCTCCTCGACCAGATGATCGCCGTCGTCACCTCCTCGACCGTGATGGCTTACAGTCTCTACACTCTCTGGCCCCGGACCCGGCTCGAGGTCAGCCCCCGCCTTTACTACAGCATCCCCTTCGTCCTCTACGGGATTTTCCGCTACCTCTACCTGGTCCACCGGAAGGAGGGCGGGGGGGAACCGGGCCGGACCCTGCTGGCCGACCGGGCCCTCCTGATCGACGTCCTCCTCTGGGTGGCGGCGGTGGTCCTGATCCTTCGATTCTTCCCCCCGCTATGAGGGACCGGCTGAAACAACGGCTCTTCCTCCTTCCCCCGGCCGCCCTGCTGGCCGGGGCCGTGATCTGGGGACTCTACTTCACCTACCAGTACGACCGGGAACAGGGGCTCAACGTCAGCGACGCCATCAACTCGATCGACCTGGCCCAGGTCGCCCGGCGGGCGGCTCGAGGCGACGGGCTGACCACCGGCTTCATCCGCCCGGTCAGCCTTCGTTTCCACCCCGACTATATCCACCACCCCGAGCTGACCCATCCCCCGCTCTACATCCTGATCCTGGCCGGCGCCTTCCTGGCCGCCGGCGCCCGGGACGGGACCGTGGTCGCGGTCTCGATCGGCTTCTTCTGGGCCGCCGCCGCCTGGACCTGGTACTGGGGGCGGAAGATCTTCGGCGACCGGGCCGCCGCTCTGGCCATCCTCCTCTACTGCCTCAGTCCGATCCTCCTCAGGGTCTCGATCAACGGCAGCCCGGTCCCCTTTCTCGCCTGCCTCCTCTTCCTCCTCTTCCGGCTCCTCTACGGCTCCCGGGCCGATTCCCGATTCTTCCCGGCGGCGGCCGGGGCGGTCATCGGGCTGGCCTACCTGACCCGATACAGCTGCGGGCTCTGGATCTTTCCGGCGGCCTTCTTCCTGGCCGGGGAGGGACGCCGCTACCGGCTGCGGCGGCTGGCCTTCCTGGCCGGCGGGGCCTTCCTGGTCGCCCTCCCCTGGCTGATCCGGAACTGGGCGGTGGCCGGCGGCCCCTTCTTCACCCTCGACGGTTTCAAGCCCTCGATGTTCTCCGACCCCCGTCCCGGCTACATCCTCTGGCGGGGCTTCTCGGCCCGCTCCCTGGTCGTCCCCCAGCGAACCTACTTCATCTTCAAGAAGCTGCTCCTCGGCGTGCGCGATAGCTACCTGAGGGTGCTGCTCCTGACCGGGAACTTCGCCTCCGTCTTTGCCATCCTCTCCGTCCTCCACCGGTTTTCCGACCGGAAGTTCGACCGGCTGAAATACGCCTTCTTTATGATGCTGATCCTGGAGTGCGGGTACCTGAGCCTCTTCAGCCCGGCCGGACAGGGAACCGCGGTCTTCATCCCGATGGCGGTCGTTCTGGCCGCCGCCTTCTTCCTCGATCTCCTCGACCGGTTCCAGGGACGGAGGGCGGCGCTGACCCGGGCCGCCCTGCTGGTCTTCTTCCTCCTGCTGGCCGTGATCCCGATCTCCGACAAGCTCGGCCCCCGGGCCTTTTCCCGGCTGCGGCTTTACAGCGTCAAGAACATCCGGGAGGTGGCGGCGGAAGTCCCCCCCGGGGAGATCCTGGTCTCCGACGTTCCCTGGGCGGTCTCCTGGTACGGGGGTGTCAACGCCATCTGGCTCCCCTTCCGCCTGGAGGACTACGAGGAGATCCGGATCTACCGGGAGCCTGAAGTGGCCGGGTTCTTTCTCAGCCCCTTCTACGGGGGGGATTTCTTCGCCCCGGGGGAGATCAGCCCCGACTGGCTGAGGGTTTATGACACCGGCTGGGTCCCGGGGGGCTGGGGGATGGAGCACCGGACCTCGCTCCCCGACGAGCACGTTTTCATCTCCCGTTTACCCTTCCCGGCCGGGGGAGACGGGATGTAATGGCCACGCCCCTCCTGGTCGGGCTGTCCGGGGGGAGCTGCGCCGGGAAGACCACCCTGGCCGGCCGGATCCGGGACCTCCTCAAGCCGCTGGAAACGGAGATCCTCGGCTCCGACCGCTACTACCGCCCCCTTGATCACCTCCCTCCCGAAGAGCGCTGCCGGCAGAACTTCGACTCGCCGGAGATGCTCGACCGGGAGCTGTTGAAGGAACATTTAATCCGCCTCAGGGCCGGGGAGCCGGCCGATATCCCGGTTTACGACTTTCGCCTTCACACCCGCTCGAAGGAGACCCGTCGCCTCAACCCCGCGCCGGTGATCATCGTCGAGGGGATCTTCCTCCTCGGGGACCCGGGGCTGCGGAAACTTCTCGATTTGGCGATCTACGTCGAGGCGAGCGAGGAAGAACGGCTGGCCCGTCGGATCAGAAGAGACCGGGAGGAGAGGGGGAGGTCCGAGGAGGAGGTCCTCCTCCGCTTCCGCCGCGATGTCCGCCCCGCCCACCGGAAGCTGGTCCGCCCCGGCCGAAAGACCGCCGACCTGGTCGTGAATGGCATAGGTGACCCGAAAGCCGCCGCCCGGGCGGCCGCCGACCGGATTTCCGGCCTCCTCGCCCGTCCACCCGGAAAGCGGAGATAAGCCGTCCGCTCCGAACTTCTTTCCAGGCTGTTGACTTATCGGAATCTTCGGTTCATTATAACCGGCCGGCCAACCGAAGCCGGGAAGATAAAATGGCTCCTTATCTCCATACCCTGTCATCGATCCTTTTCGAGTCGTTCCTGCTTCTGGCAATCGCGGTCAGCTTCGTCCTGTTCCTGATCACGCTGGCGGTGATCTTTTCCCGGCCGGGGAAGGAAAAGGAATGCGACCCCGGCCGGCTTCCGGAAGTGACGGTGCAGATCCCGACCAGGAACGAGATCGTCGCCCTGCGCTGCGCCCGCCGCTGCCTGGAGTCGGATTACCCGGCCGGCCGGCTCCAGGTCCTGATCGGCGACGACAGCGACCGGAGAGAGGTCTCGGAAGAGATCGACGCTTTCGCCGACGCCCATCCCCGGGTGGAAGTGGTCAGGAGAAGGGACCGCTCCGGTTTCAAGCCCGGGAATTTGAACACGATGCTCAAGGAAAGCCGGGGGGAGGTCATCGTGGTCCTGGATTCGGATTTTCTGCCCGGGCGGGATTTCATCCGGCGCATCGCCGCCCCCTTTGTCCTCGATCCCGAAGTCGCCTCGGTCCAGGCCCGCTGGGATTTCATCAATCCGGGGGATAACCTGGCCACGGTCCTGGGGGCGGCGATGGGGTATTCCTTCCACCGGGTCTTCCTGCCCTTTATGAAAATATTCGGAACTTCCTTCATCTGCGGGTCGGCCGAGGCGGTGAGAAAGAGCGTTCTCGAGGAACTGGGCGGCTGGCGGCCGGGAATCCTGACCGAGGATATCGAATTCTCCCTGAGAATGACCCGCCACGGGAAGAAGATGCTCTACCTCCCCGACCTGTCGTGCCCGGGGGAGGTCCCCCAGACGGCCGGGGATCTTTTCCGCCAGCAGATGAGGTGGGCCCACGGGGTGATCAGCGCCTACCTGCTTCATTTCCGGGGGATCTGGTTCAACCGGGAACTCCGGCTGAAACGGAAGCTGCTCTCGATGTTCTCCGGCCTGGGCTACGTCTTTCCGGTTTTGGTCGCCGGGCTGCTGGTCACCAGCCTGCTCAACGCCCTGACCGCCCCGCCCCAACCGGTCGATCCCGGACAGGTGCTGGGGGAAACCGCCCGCAACGTCCTCCTCACCTCGGGCCTGCTCTTTATGAGCACGATCGCAATCTGGCGGGGCGGAAAAATCAGGCTCTTCCCCCGGATGATCGTCTCGGCCTTCACGATCGGGCTGGTGATGATCTTCTTCGTTATCAAGGGGATCGTAACCGCCCTCCTTGGCCGACCGATGGAATGGTATCTGATCCGGAAGAACCCCGCCTGAATTCCGGGGACACAATACTTAATTCCCGGGAAGATCCCGAATTCCGGAAGGAATTAAGTATCGTGTCCCCGGGTCAGAAGTCGACCCGGAGAGGCTTCTTCAGGAGAAGCCCGAAGACCAGGGCGAGGACGAAGTAGGCGATCGACCAGTGGGTCCGGAACCAGAGGAAGGGGACTTCCCGGGCGGGATAGTCGATTCGGATCGACCTGAAAACGCTCTCCCCGGGGACTTCGGGCGCCCCCGGATAGAGGAGGGACTCGGCGAAAGAGGACCGCCCGGCCCGGGGGTAGATCCGGTCGAGTACGGGGTCGGCCCGGAGGGGGAACTCGAACTCCGTTTCCCCGGCCCGGAAGGCCAGGGGATAGTCGCCCGCCTTCTCCACCCGCAGCCGCCAGGCCGCCTCGCCGCGGGCCGGGATCCGCACCGGCGGAGTCTCCACCTTGACTCCCGCCGGGACGGAGAGAGCCGGGTCGAGGGCGAGAAGGTCGGCGCCGGGCTCGAAACCGGCGGCGGCGTTTACCGCCTCGCCCGGGTGGGGGGGCCGGTAGCCGTAGTAGAGCTGCATCTGGATGCAGAGGAGCCCGATCGGGATGATGATCAGGATCAGCGGGGGCAGCGCGTAGGTCATATACCTGAGAACGCCGCCCAGTACCCTACCGAACTGGCCGATGATCCGGCCCAGGTCGTCCCGGAAGAGATAGATCCCGAAGAAGTGCCCGAAGATCCGCTTCTTGGTCCGGGTGATCCCTTCCTGGTTGGAGAACTTCTTGTAGATCAAAAGGGCGAAGACCGCGGTGAGCAGGGCGAGCAGAGCGATCCCGGCCATCGCCGGCAGCCGGCGGAAGGGGGTCAAAACCAGTTCGACCAGGAAAGTAATAACATCGAAAAAGTAGCTCATAATCCATCCCCACCCGGAAACAGTGAACAGGCCGGGTAGGTAATATCGCAAACCCCGCCGGCTTTTTCAATCCCTTAATTCCGGGGACACAATACTCAATTCCCCGGAAGAATTATTATCTGTCCGAAAAACAATTCTGATAGAATAACCGCGGTGTAAATTATTGCCTCGTATAGGCCGCCAACCTGTAAAACCATTGGGAAATTTAGGGAGAAACCGGATGAAATTACTTGTCTTCGCCGTCGTTCTGGCCGCCGTTCTGAATTATGCTCCCGCCGCCTCCGCGGCCTGGGACTGGGAGTGGATCAACCCCCTGCCCCAGGGAAATCATCTTCGCGGGGCCTGCTCGTTCGGCGGCGAGTTCTGGGCCGTCGGCGACGGGGGCGCCGTGGTCCGATTCGACGGCGCCGCCTGGAGCCGGATCCCCTTCCCCTGGGATGCGAATCTCCTCGCGGTCTGGGGTAACTCCGCTTCCAATGTCTACGCAGTCGGGGACGACCCCGGCCCCTACACCAACGGCGGGATTTACCGCTACAACGGGACCTCCTGGTCGCTGGTCAAGACCATTCCCTACTACCGGATCTACTCCATCCACGGGTTCGGGCCCGGCAACATCGCGGCCGGGGGCGGCGGGGGAAAGATCTATTTCTTCAACGGGACGGAGTGGATCGAGAACTCGCCCGGGATGGGGATTTACTACGGGGTAAACGGGATCTGGGGGAACTCTTCCGCCGACCTCTTCGCCGCGGCCGGTCCCTATATCCTCCACTGGGACGGCGGCGAGTGGACCGTAATGACCAACCTGGGTTCGGGAGGCGGCGCGTGGGCGATCTGGGGCGATTCCGCCGACAACGTCTACGCCGCCGGCCGGCAGTCGCGGATCTACCGCTATGACGGCGGGGATTGGGCGCTGAGTTTCGACGGCGGCGGGGGCTGGGATTTCTCCGCCCTCTGGGGACGCTCCGCCGGCGAGGTCTACGCCTTCGGGGGCAGCTACCCCTCCCGCGCCTACCGCTACGACGGCGCCGCCTGGGAAGCCGTCACCGCACCCACCAAACTCGCGCTGACCGCGGCGGCCGGGCCGGGAGCCGTCGGAGTGGTGGCCGCGGGGCAGAACGGCCAGATCCTGGAATACGGCCCCGGCGGCTGGGAGACAATCAACCGCTTCACCGGCCAGGAATACAAGGGCGTCTGGGGAAGTTCCGCCGCCGACGTTTACGTGATCGGGTCCAATTTTCTCAGCGAGATCCCCGAAGACCGGTACGCCAACCTCCGCTTCGACGGGTCGGAGTGGACCGCCTTCACCCTTCCGCCGGCCTCGGCATACGACTATCCCACCGGCTCCACCGCGGTCTGGGGCAGTTGCGCCGACGATGTCTTCATCGGCTCCGAAAACGGGATGATCCATCACTACAACGGGGCTGCCTGGGCGTTCCAGTCCCGGCTTTCCTACCAGGCGATCAGCTCGATCTGGGGGAGCGGAGCCGGCGACGTCTTCGCCGCCGGGATGGGGGAGCATCCCTGGTCCAGCATCTGGCATTACGACGGCAGCCAGTGGACAATAATGACCAGTTTCACCGACGCCTTCTCTGTCAGCCTCTGGGGGAGCTCGGGCAGCAATGTCTTCGCCGGATCGTCCTACGGCAGGATCTTCCATTACGACGGTGCCGAGTGGTCCCTGATGACCCAGATCCCCGGGGTGCTGCGGATCTGGGGCAGCGGACTCGACAATGTGTACGCGGTCGGCTCCGATCTGCTCGTGCGCTACGACGGAAGCTCCTGGTCGCCGGTCGAGACCGGTCTGCGGTTCAAGAACTTCCGGGCCATCTGGGGTTCCGGACCCTCCGACATCTTCATCGTCAGCCAGGGCGTGGGGACGATGGGCCGGGTCTGGGGGAGGATCTACCACTACGACGGCGCTTCCTGGTCCGAAGTCGGGATCCCCTGCGTGAGCGGCCTGACCGCGGTCTGGGGTTCAAGCGGGAACGACGTTTACGCGGCGGGGGACGGCGGGGCGATCCTCCGTTACCGGGGCGGCCGGATTCCGCCCGCGGGCGGGCGGCCCTGGATTTACGACTACGACGGAGACGGGACCTCGGATATAGCGGTCTTCCGTCCTTTCAGCGGACTCTGGGCGGTCAGGGGCCTGACCCGGGCCTACTTCGGTCGCTGGGGCGACCTGCCCGCTCCCGGGGACTACAACGGGGACGGGAGCACCGAGTTCGCCGTCTTTCGGCCGGCCGCCGGACTCTGGGCGGCCCGGGGGACGACCCGGGCCTATTTCGGAAACTGGGGAGATTGGCCGGTCCCCGCCGACTACACCGGTGACGGAACGGCCGAGCCCGCTCTCTTCCGACCGTCAACGGGTTTGTGGGCGATCCGGGGGATGACCAGGGCTTACTTCGGGACGGCCGGCGACATCCCGGCTCCGGGCGACTACTCCGGGGACGGAACGGTCGAGATCGCCGTCTTCCGGCCGTCCACCGGGCTCTGGGCCACCCGGGGGGTCGGCCGGGCCTCCTTCGGGAGGGCGGGCGACATCCCGGTCCCGGCCGCCTACGGCGGGGGGAGCGCCGAGCCGGCGGTCTTCCGGGAGAGTTCCGGGCTCTGGGCCGTTCTCAACGCCCCCCGCCAGTATTTCGGCAATTTCCCGGACATCCCCGCTCCCGGTCACTACGCCGGCGGGGAGACCGCCCGGATCGGGATCTTCCGGGAGAGCAGCGGCCTCTGGGCGGTAAAGGGTCTGACCCGGGCCTATTTCGGCCGAGTCGGCGATATCCCGGTAACCAGATAATCATTGTAAGGTTTCGAATATGAAATTTAAATTCAGGATTTTGTCCCCGGAATTATTGCTCATCGCCGGCTGTCTCGCCGCCGTTATTCCGGCCTCCGGCTGCTTGACGGCGGCCCGGAAGGGCGAACAGAGACTGGAGGAACGAGACGGCCCGGTGGGGCATCTCCTGAGCGAAACCAGGGAGAATCTCCGGGGCCATCCCGGCCCGACGCCCGAACAGCCCTGATCCGCCCGTCCCCGGAATTAAGCATTGACCGGGATGCTCGCCTGCTCTATTATTTCCCCTCCATCAGCATCCGCCGTTCACCATATCCTTAAGCCTATCACCCGATGTCTTTTTCTCCCCCGGTATTCAAGAACGATCCCGCCGGACCGGGCAGTGACAATGAGCCGCCGAACCGGAAACCGGACCGCCCGCCGACCTTTGCCGGGCTGGGCCTGGGCCCGGAGGCGCTGGCGGCGGTCGAGCGGGCCGGCTTCTACGGCCCGACCGAGATCCAGGAAATGTTCATCCCGGCGGCCCTGACCGGCCGAGACTGCGTCGGCCGGGCCAAGACCGGAACCGGGAAGACCGCCGCCTTCCTCCTCCCCTTCTTCCACCGCTTCTTTGCCGGCGAACAGCTCCGGATGCTGATCCTGGCCCCGACCCGGGAACTGGCCGAGCAGATCAAGGAGGAGAGCCGGAAACTCTCCGGGAAAAATCTCCCCCGGGTCCTGGCCGCCTACGGGGGGACCCGTCTCTTCCCCCAGATCACGGAACTCAAGGAGAAGCCGGAGATCGTGGTCGGCACCCCGGGGAGGTTGATGGACCTCGGGCAGCGCAAGGCCCTCAACTTCGGCGACTTCCGGATCGTGGTTCTAGACGAGGTCGACCGGATGTTCGATATGGGGTTCCGCCGGGATATCGCCCGGATCCTCGGACAGTGCCGGAAACGCGAGCAGACCCTGTTTCTCTCCGCCACCCTCCCGCCGGAGATTATGCGGCTGGCCGAACGGTACCTGAAAAAGCCGATCCGGGTCTCGACGGTGGAAGAAGAGAACCCTTCGGTGGAATCCCTGGAACAGGCCTACTTCATCGTCTCCCCCCGGCGCAAGCGTTCGCTCCTGGAGCGCCTCCTGGAGCGGGAAAAGCCGGAACTGGCCCTGGTCTTCTGCCGGACCAAGCGGGGAGTGGAGAGGCTGGGCAAGGCCCTGGGGAACAAGCACCGCTCGACCTTCGTCCACGGGGACCTGAGCCAGAAAGAGCGGGACCGGGCGGTCAACCGCTTCCGGGAAGGCAAGGTGAAGATCCTGGTCGCCACCGACCTGATGGGGCGGGGGATCGACGTCCCCGGAATTACCCATATCATCAACTACGACATCCCCGAGTACCCCGAGGACTACCTCCACCGGGTGGGCCGCTCGGCCCGGATGGAGGCCGCGGGAAAGGCCTTCACCTTCGTCACCCCGGAACAGGGCGAGGCCCTGACCAGAATCGAGATGCTCTGCAACCTGATGCTTCCCGAGGACCGGATCGAGGGTTTCGATCCCGGTCTGGAAAACCAAGGGTAATCCGGGCAGCCCTGTCTGTGTTTTTGCGATTCGTAAGGTTTAAGGACTCAATAACCAATACTCAACAAGGAATATCCAATGTTGAAGGATCGACAGCGACCCGCACACCCGGACAAGGCCGGGAGGCCGGCACTTGATTATTGGCTATTCCTGGTTGGCTGTTGGATATTGAAATGATAAGCCCCAACAGCAAACTCGCCTTCAAGGAGAAAAATAATGAGCTTTAAGGTCATCATCACCAGGGACTTCGACCAGATGAGCGAGGCCGCGGCGGAGATCGTCATCCGGGAGATCGCGGAAAAGACGGCCGGGGGTTCGGGATTCAACCTCGGCCTGGCCACCGGCAACACCCCGACCGGCCTCTACAAACACCTGGCCAAGGCGGCCAACCGGGGCGAATTCGACGCCTCCCGGATCGTTTCCTTCAACCTTGACGAGTATGTCGGGCTGCCGGGGGAGAACGCCCAGCAGCGGGCCCTGCACCCGGAGAGCTACACCTTCTTTATGATCCAGGAGCTTTTCGGTCTCCTGGGAACCCGGTTCAAGAAGACCTACCTGCCGGCCGGAACCCTGATCGAACAGGGGGAACTCGACTCCGCGCTGGCCGAAAACCCGAAAGACTGGGAGGAGCGGGGAAAGGACAAGGGACGGGCGATCGTGATCGGGAAGGACGCCGCCTCGCCCTGCCTGGCCGGGATCCGCCGGGAGGTCCTCGACCCCTACGCCGCCGCGATCCGGGCGGCCGGGGGTATCGACCTCCATATCATCGGGGTCGGGGGCCGGGGACACGTCGGTTTTCACGAGGCCGGGATCCCCTTCGACGAGGAAGAAATGCTCCTGGTCCGGCTGGACGAGAATACGATCGAGAACGCGATCGCCGACGGCCACTTCGCCGACCGGGAATCGAGCCCCCGGTTCGCGATCTCGATGTCCGGCCCCCTGGTCTACCGGGCGAAGAAGGTCTTGATGGTCGCCAACGGCCCCCGGAAATCGGAGCCGGTGGCCCACTCGCTCCTGGCCGATCCGGATCCCGCGGTTCCGATCTCGTACGGCTGGCAGGCGGTCCGGGAAGGCCGCGACGTGATCTACGTCCTCGACCTCCCGGCGGCGGCCGGAATGCTGGAGAAGGCCGGGGAAATCCGCCGGCGCGGGGTGGAGATCGAGGACATCAGCTCCCGGGGAGCGCTGATTCCCGTCTCCGAGATCGCCTTCCGCCGGAACCCCGACTCCTGCCGCCTGGAATAAATCGACGGGCGGATCAATAGAGCCCCTCCAGGCTCTCCTCCCGGGTCCGGAAGAGGTCCCGGTCCTCCCCGGCTTCCAGTTCCGAGGAGAGAACGAGGAGGCGTTTCTCCGCCCGCTCCCGGCTCAGCCGGGCCCGCTCGGCCAGCCGGGCCAGCTTCCCCGGGATACCCTTCTCCTCCAGCATCTCCTTCACGGCCTCGAAGACCCGGGGGCTGCCGGCCAGGAACTCCCCCTCGTGGAGGATCTTGGCGGCGACCATTCGCTCGAAGGTGTCGAACTCGAGCTGACGGCGGACCCGGGAGAGGTCCTTGATCAGGTAGTCGATCTCTTCCCGGTAGCGGGGGTGGACCAGGAGCCAGTGCTTGCGCTCGTGGATGGCCCGGTCAAGCGCGGCCACGGAGTCCGGGTCGATCCCGTCCTCGGTCACGGCCACGATGTCGAGGTCGGAACCTCTCACCGGTTTTCCGGTCGACCGTTCCGGCCGGGGAGCGCGGTGGGCCATCGAATAAACGATATCCCCGGCCAGGATGAAACAGGTTCTTTCGATGATCTCTTCCCGGGCCGGGAGATTCCCCAGGACCGAGGCGATCGTCTCCCGGGCCAGGGCGAACTTTTCCCGGCTGATGGCCGCGGTCTCCTCTTCCCGGATCCGGGCCAGCACCTCGACCCGGCCGAAATCCTCCGCCGTCCCGACCACGGTGTAGGTCGTGAACTCCCTTCCGATCGAGGGCGAAAGTCGGGCGTACCCCTCCACCGTCCGGTCGAGACGGAGAAAACGCCGGCCGATGATCCGGGCAGAAAGCCGTAACGAGGTCCGGCAGATCCGCCAGAGGGTGAAGAGGTCGATCCGGGTCCGCTCGGCCAGCTCCCCGCCGGAGAGGGGGCCGGACTCCCCCAGGAAGGAAACGATCTTGTACTCCGCGGTATGCAAGGGATTACGGCACCGGGGGCGGACAAATCGGGGAATGATTATCCCGGCTTCCCGCCCGCTTCAGGGTCGATGGTCTTCCCGGGCGGAGAGGTCTTCCAGGATCAGGGCGGCGGCCTTCCGTCCGCTCTTCAGCATCCCGCCGAAGATCGGGCCCATCCGGAAACCGCCGCTGACGTTGTTGGCCGCCATCCCGGAGACGTAAAGCCCGGGGCAGAGCAGCTTGGTATCCCGGACGGTGGCTTCCTCGCCCCGCTCGACCCACATCGGGCGCTCGCCCATAATCCCCCCCGACTCGGTGGCGACCCGGATCCCGGCCTTCCGGCAGGCCAGAACGGCGATCTCGCTCGGGTGGCCGGTCCCGTCGAGGACGGCCCGGGAGGTCACCACCAGGGGATCGACGTGCATCTCCAGCCGGATAACCGGGGACCAGTTTATCACCACCCCGGCGACCCGGCCTTCCTTGAAGACGATGTCCTCGACCCCGACCGCGTTGAAGAAGACCGCCCCGGCCCGGCAGGCCCCGTAGATCAAGCCCCCGGCCATCTCCACCGCGTCCACCGTATGCCGGCCGTCGCCGCAGGGGCGGGAGGCGATCTTGAAGTCCTCGAGGACGGAAAGGGCGTCTTCCTGGACCACGACCTCGTTGAAGAGCATCCCGCCCCCCCAGATCCCGCCCCCGGGGGCGAGTTTCCGGTCGAAGACTACGACTTTCTTCCCGGCCGCGGCCAGGTCGCGGGCGGCCACCATCCCCGAGGGCCCGGCCCCCACCACCACCGCGTCAACCGCGAGATGATCCCGGAGCTTTTCGAAGTAACGTTCGACTATCGCCAGGGATATCTTTTCTTCCATTATATATTCTCCAAAATGATTGTTAATCGCTATCGGGATCGCTATCGCTATCGGGATCGAAAAACTTGTCCTGGTCTTCGATAGCGATAGCGATCCCGATAGCGATAGCGATTATATTCAGGAGATCTTCACCATCGCCTCGACGGCTTTCAATGCCTTGAGGCGGATATCTTCCGGGACTGTTACCCGGTAACGGTTCTCCTCCAGCGACCAGAGGACCTTCTCCAGGCTGGTCTTCTTCATATTCGGGCAGATGAGGCGTTCGGAAGGGGGGTAAAACTTTTTATCCGGGAAGTCCCGCCGCAGCCGGGTGGCCATATCGATCTCGGTCCCGACGATGAACTCCTCCCGGCCGCTCTCCCCGGCCAGCTTCACCATCCCCGAAGTGGAGAGGACCTCGTCGGCTTCGGCGATCACCTCGGGGGTACACTCGGGGTGGACCATCACCAGGGCCCCGGGATGAAGTTCCCGCGCCCGGCGGATATCGGACGGCTCCAGCAGCCGGTGGACCGGGCAGTAGCCCGGGTAGAGGATCAGCTTCCGGCCGGTCCGGCGTCTGGTCCAGTCGCCGAGGAACCGGTCGGGGACGAAGATGATTTCCCGCTCCGCCGGGATCGAGTCGATAACCGCCGGGGCGTTGGCCGAGGTGCAGCAGAGGTCGGAGGCGGCCTTGACCGCGGCCGAGGAGTTGACGTAGGCGACGGTCACCGCCCCGGGATGCTTCTCCTGAAAGGCCCGCAGCCCGGCCGCCGTGACCATATCGGCCATCGGGCAGCCGGCGTCCGGGTCGGGGATCAGGACGGTCTTTCCCGGGGCGAGGATGGCCGCGGTCTCGGCCATAAAATAGACCCCGCAGAAGACGATGGTCGATTGCCCGGCGGCGGCCGCCTTCCGGCTCAGATCCAGGGAGTCGCCGAGAAAATCGGCGACCTGCTGGACCTCGGCGGTCTGGTAGTTATGGACCAGGATGAGGGCGTCGCGCTCCCGCTTCAGGCGCTCGATTTTCCCGATTAGAGACCGGTCGCTCACCCCGACGATTCCCCCGCGTCCCCGCCCGCTTTCCCCTGTTTCTTCCGGTAATCATCGATCGCCGCCTTCAGGGCTTCCTCGCCGAGCATCGAGCAGTGCATCTTGGCCGGGGGGAGGCCGTCGAGGGCGGCGGCCACCTCCTGGTTGGAGATGGCGATCGCCTCATCGAGGGTCTTGCCCCGGGCCAGTTCGGTGACCATCGAGCTGGTGGCGATCGCCGCGCCGCAGCCGAAGGTCTGGAAGCGGGCGTCGGCGATCCGGCCGTCCTTGACCTTGATGTAGAGTTTCATCACGTCCCCGCAGACCGGGTTGCCGACCGTGCCCACCCCGTCGGGGTCGTCGATCTTGCCCACGTTGCGGGGATGGTGGAAATGGTCCATCACCTTTTCGCTGTAGTCGGTCTGTCCGCTCATCTTCAATCTCCTTGGATCTCGTTATCCGGCTCGTAAAAGGGGGACATCTCCCGCAGCCGCTTCACCACCGGGACCAGGGTCTCGACGGTGAAGAGGATATCTTCCAGGGTGTTCTCCCGGCCGAGGGAGAAACGGACCGAACCCTGGGCCAGGGCCGCCTCCACCCCCATCGCGCTGAGGACGTGGGAGGGGGCGAGCTCGCCCGAGGTGCAGGCGGAGCCGGTGGCGGCGGCGATCCCCGCCTCCTCCAGCCCGAGAAGGATCCCCTCCCCCTCGACGTATTCGAAGCTCAGGTTCACGGTGTTGGGGAGGCGAAGACCCGGGGCGCCGTTGAGCTTCACCCGGGGGATTCTCTGCGAGACTTCTCCGCAGAGCCGGTCCCGGAGCAGGCGGAGCCGGTCGGCCTCGCCCTCCAGGTTCTCGAGAGCCAGCCGGCAGGCCTCGCCGAAGCCGACGATCCCGGCCAGGTTCTCGGTCCCCGGGCGCTTTCCCCGCTCGTGGTGGCCTCCGTAGGTCAGCGGCCGGATCCGGGTCCCCTTGCGGATGTAAAGCGCCCCCACCCCCTGGGGCCCGTAAACCTTATGGCCGGAAAGCGACATCAGGTCGACCCCCGTCTCCTCCACCGAGAGGGGGATCTTGCCCAGCCCCTGGATAGCGTCGGTGTGGAAGGGGACTTGCCGCTCGCGGGCGATCCGGGCCAGCTCGGCCACCGGCTGGATCACCCCGGTCTCGTTGTTGGCGGTCATCACCGAGACCAGGATCGTCTCCGGGCGGATCGCCTTGGCCAGCTCGGCCGGCTCGACCAGCCCCTCCCGGGTGACCGGGAGATAGGTGACGGAGAAACCCTCCTTTTCCAGGAACCGGCAGGCGGCCAGGACCGCCGGGTGCTCGATCGCCGAGGTGATGATATGTTCGCCCTTAGACCGGTAGGCGTAAGCCACCCCCTGGACGGCCAGGTTGTCGGCCTCCGTCCCCCCGCCGGTGAAGACGATCTCCTCCGGCCGGGCCCCGACGGCCGCGGCGACCTGCTCCCGCCCGGCTTCCAGGCGCCGACGGGCCGCCCGGCCGAGAAAGTGGACGCTGGAAGGATTGCCGGCGACCTCCCGGTAGATTTCCGTCATCGCCGCCAGGACTTCCTCCCGCAGCGGCGTGGTGGCGTTGTGGTCAAGATAGATATTTTTCATTTTTCAAATGTCGGACGAGTCGGACACTTCGGACACCTAATGCTTATTGCTCACTGATTACCGCCTTTCTCCCCCGCCGTTCCCCTAACTTTGAACTTTAAACTTCGAACTTTGAACTTAGAAATGCACTTCCATCGCCCGCATCGGGCAGGCGGGGATGCAGAGTTCGCAGCCGATGCAGGCGTTCTTGTCGAACTTCACTTCCGAGGTAACCGGATCGAGGCTCAGGGCGTCGGTGGGGCAGATGGTAACGCAGGCGCCGCAGTCATTGCAGCGGTCGGCGTTGCGGGTGACGTCCTGGCTGAGCGGCTGGACGGTGATCTTAAGGCTCTTGAGATACTCGATCGCCTCCCGGAAATCCTTGTTCCGGCCCTTGAGCCCGAGGACCATAATCCCCACCTGCCTGGGGGTGATCGAGGCCTTGAGGATGTTGCACTCCAGACCGTATTTCAAGACCAGCCGGCTCATCACCGGCTCTCCGACCAGGTCCTTGGGAAAATGCAAGACTATTCTCTTCGAAACCATTTCTTATCCGCCGATTCCGCGAATTACCCCGCCTCGCCCCCTTTTTTTAACCGCTAATCCACACAAATCTACACAAATCGTTCCCCCCGCCTCGCCCCCATTCTAGTCCACTAATTACACAAATTTACTCTAATTATCCCCCTGCCTCGCCCCCTTTTTTTAACCGCTAATCTTCACTGATCTTCACAAATCTTCCCCCCGCCGGCCCCTTAACTTTGAACCTTAAACTTCGAACTTTTAACTTCTTCCCCTAATCCCCGCCCAACGGACGTTCTTTCAACGGCCGATAGGCATAGCCGGAACCGGGGCCGGGGAACTCGGCGACCCGCTCGGTGAGAAAGAACTTCCCGCCGGCGATCCATTCCTTCAATATCCCGGCGATCTCCCGGGCCCGGGGGTAACTGGAGAGGGAGGCGGTCGGCACCGGCTTTTTCCGGACCAGGATCTTCCCGCTCCGCAGTTCCTCGTAGTTGACCCGGGCGAGGACGGCGGCGCGGCCCTGGGGGTAATCCCGGCTGTAATCGACGACCCGGGTCGTCAGGTCGCGGTCCTTCAGGGCGGCGGAGCGGCAGACCTCCTCGTTGAGAATCGGGATCGGCACCCCCACACCCACCGCCAAAGTGGCACCGTAGCCGGTAAAGCTGGCGCCCTTGAGCCACCGGGGCGACATCCCCTTGATGTCCCCGATCAGGGCGGCCGTCCCCGCCGGCGCTACCGGGACCCCCCGGCTGTCGGTCTCGACGGCGGTGTTGTGCTGGGTCCCCCACCAGGCGACGTAGCCGATCCCTCCGCCGAGGAAGACCCGGGTCCCGATCCCGATAGTCCGGAAACCGGGGTCCTTGAGCAGCGGGGAGAGTTGGCCGGCGCTGCAGTAATTGGCGTTGCCCAGGTTCGGCTTGAGAATACCCATATAGGTGTAGATCACCCGGTCGGAGAGGTTGACCGCAACGTTGTAGTTCTGGTAGATGTTGCGGGGGTTGAAGAGGATAGCCTGATTGAAGTCCCGGAGATTGACCCGGACGGCCAGCTCCTTGCGGGGGTAACAGTCGGTGCCGTAGGCGTGGGCGACAAAGGAGAGATCCCTCCCCGCCACCAGGTCCTCGATCACGTGGCCGCCGCCATAAGGGAACCGTCCCGGATAGATCATATTCCGGGGGTCGGTATCCGGGAGGGCCCCGGCCCCGATGATGAAGTCCCCGGCGGCCAGTCCGGTATAGACCGGGACATCGTTGAGGGTCGCCCTTCCTCCCCCCAGCTTAAGTTTCGGCTTGCCCTGGCCGAGGTTGAAGTAGGCGCCGGAAGAGCACATCGGGCCCATCGTCCCGGTGGTGACCACGTCCACCTCCCGGGCGGTCTTCCGGATCCCGGTCTCTTCCACCCGGTCGATCAGCTCCTCGACGGTGACCACCACCGCCTTGCCCGACTTGATCCGGGCGTTGATTTCGGCGATCGTTTTCGCCATCTCTATCCTTCTTCCCCGGGGGCGTTCTCCCGGGTATAAACCGGGCAGGACCTCTTGCGGGGACCGCATTTCTTGATATCCCAGCACCGCCGGCGGTCAAGAACAGCCCGGACCCCGGCTATGTTCAGCCGCTTCTCACCGAGAAGCCGCCGGATCTCCCGGAGCAATTCCAGGTCCCGGCGGGAGTAGCAGCGATTCTTCCCCCGCCGGGAGGGGTTGATCAGGCCTTTCTTCTCCCAGAGCCTCAGCGTGGTCGGGGTCACGCCGATAATCTCGGCCACCACCCCGATCGTGAAAAGCGGCTGACCGTTATCCCCATTCATCTGACCTGAAAAAGCCATTTCACACTGCCATATAAACGCTGTTTATAGATGGGGCAATCTACATCATCGCCCCCCATCTGTCAACCGGCACCTGATCGTTATTCCCCGCTGAAGATGTTCAGGTAACGCTCGATATTGGCCGGGGTGTCGCGTTCCGGCTTCTCCTCCTCGCCCGGGGGGCGGGAAGGTCGCTGCAGAAGGTTGAGGAACTCGACGGTGGGGATTCTTCGCGGGCGGCGGTGACGCACGGCGTTCAGGACCTCCCGGTCATCGGTGACCAGGAAGATCGCCCGGGGATGATCGCTCCGCTCGACGCTCTCGATCAGGTAGCAATCGGCGTCGGCGGCATAGATTTCGGCACAGACGGGCGAGAGCGGACGGCGCTGGATGACCGGACTGTTGCGGCTGTCGTAGACTATGGTCACCTCGACCTGTTTACCGGAAAAGTACCCGGCGACTTTCGACCCGAACCGGGAACGGGCCGGTTCGTCCCAGCCCAGGTCGTTCCCGATCAGCACATTGTAACCGTCGATCAGCCAGCGCATCCGTCACCGGGTCCCTGTGAATCCTGGATCCGCTGCCCTTCTTCTCCGTCCGCCGGCCGGGATCGGCTTTCTTTGATCGCCAGTTCCTGGGCCAGGCGCTTGACCTGGTTGGTGAGGAGCGAGATCTTCACCGAAAAGTGGAGGTTGATGAATACGATAAACATCAACCCGAAGAAGAAGACGGTATTGACCGGAAGCTCGATGCCCAGCAGGTCGGTTATTCGTTTGAGCAAGGCCGGCCAGAGGGCGAGGACCAGGACAATGATCCCGACCAGGACCCAGAGCCAGGCGTACTCCTCCCTCAATTTACGCCGGCGGACCGTCTCGATGATAAAGATCAGCAGACCCACCGCCATCGCGGTCGCCAGGAGTTTCTGAGTAAACGGCACGACAACCTCCTTTAAAATTCAATCCGGTCCCGCTTCAAACGGAGACTGGAGACAAAGGTGGAGAGGAGCATCTTGTATATGTAATAGACGATCGTCCCGCCCCGGTGAAGGTTGGCCGACCGGGACGGGGTGACGTTGATCGGAATCTCCCGGATTCGCAGGCCCCGGAAGTGCGCGGAGATGATGACATCCGCGTCCGGGAAGTGCTGGGGATAGTAACCGCCGGTAAAGACCTTCAACGCCCTTCGGTTCATACCCCGGAAACCGGAGGTGGGGTCGGTAATCCTCTGCCGGATGACCAGCGAACAGATCAGGCTGAACAACTGCATCCCGATCTTCCGGCCCGGAGAGAGCGGGTACGCGCACGAACCGAGAAACCGGGAACCGACCAGGAGATCGGCCTCATCCCGGCGGAGGAAGTCGATAAAGCGGGCGATCTCGGCCGGGGCGTGTTGCCGGTCGCCGTCGAGATGGACCAGGAAGCGGTAGCCGGCCCGGAGGGCGTAGAGAAATCCGGTCTGCCGGGCCGCCCCGTCGCCGAGGTTGAAGGGATGGCGAACGACCCTGGCCCCGCCGGCCCGGGCCGCGGCGGCCGAACCGTCCACGGACCCGTCGTCCACCACCAGAACCGGGATTTCCGGGTGGAGTTCCCTGATCTCTCCGACCAGTCCCCGGATGGAGGCCGCCTCGTTGTAGACCGGGATCAGGATCAGGATTTCCTTGTCCGGCTGGGAAAGATTCATCTCCTCGCTCTTCCTAACCCCGGCAGCTCTCTCAATCGGTTGACAGATTTGTCCGCCCGGGTGCCGGGGGCGGTTGACTCGACCAGCTTTCTTATAGTAGATTACGGCCCGTTCAGCAAGCAGGAATATCCTTCTAGCAACCGGAAGCCCCGTCGAAAGACGGCCCTGATTATGTTCTCCGACCGATGCCGCGTTATCAAGATCGGGGGAATACTATTCCTCCTGATCCTATTGGCCTGGTACTCCAACCGGCGCAACCGGTATCCGACCTTTGCCGATTGTCTCCGGGAACCGGGGCGCTACGCCGGCGAGGAAATCTCTATCTATATGGAACCCCGGGTCATTGAGGTAACCGGAGGCCATATCCTGATCTCCCAGCCGGACGGACCGGTGGAGGTCCGGATTCCGGAAGGTTTTGACGGGGTTTTCCCGGAAGGAGCAAAACTCAGTGACCTGGAACCGGGCGACTCCCTGGAAGCGGTGGCCGTCTTCCGACTCCCCGGATACCTGGAACTGAAGGCGGTCCGGGGCGCGCCGCTGCGCCGATGGAAGATCCTGCTCTCGATCCTGCCGGTAATTCTGGTCGGCTTGATCCTCTTGCGGACCATCCGCTGGCGCAAAGGGTTCCTGGTGATGCTGCCGGATACTTCTTCAGACGCGTCGGACAGGTCGGACGTGTCGGACGAGTCCGGCAACTTCAAACTTTAGGCACTTCAAACTTCAGGCACTTTATTTTATGCCCGACCTGATCACTCACATAGCGGGGGCTTACCTGGCCGGGCGGGGGATGAAGATCGCCCGCGGGGCCGCCCTTTTCTACCTGGGGGCGATGCTCCCTGACCTGATCACCCGGCCCTTCCACATACTTTATCCCCGCCTCCTCCCCGCCACTATGGGCCTCCACGCCCCGGTGCCGGTATTCCTTGCCTGCTGGCTGATCAGTCTCCTCTTCCGGATCGATCAGAGGAGACCGGTCTTCTGGCTCCTCTTCTCCGGCAGCCTCCTGCATTTCTTAATGGACACCGCCCAGAAGCATCTGACCGGGGGCTATATCTGGCTCTTCCCCTTCTCCGGCCGGCAGTATTCCTGGGGATTCATCTGGCCCGAGACCTCGATCCGCTTCCTCCCGATAACCATCCTCATTGTTCTGCCTTTTCTCGCCTGGAACATCTGGCGGAACAGGAAGGCGCGGAGGAAAGACCGTAGGCCGATCTCCGATTAAACTCGATCCCCGGTAGGTTAAATGTCAAGACGGCGAAAACAGGTCATATGGATGGCGGTTATCATCCTCTCGGGACTGGCCGGGGCGGGACTTTTCCTGGGGGGACGGATGATCGGGGACCGGATCCGCGGGACGGCCGGGGCCGGGCTGAACGAGGAACAGAGGGAGGAACTGCGGGGAAAACTCGATAACAACCCGCGTTCGATCTTTCTTTACGATCCCGTAATCTCCTACCGTCTCAAGCCCGGTTTCCGGGGCCTGCGCCACGATTCGCTCGCCGATCCGCACGTTACCAACAGCCGGGGGATTCTGGGTTCGGAAGAAGTCGCCCCCGATTTCGCGACTCGGAATCTGCTATTTCTCGGCGACTCGGTGGCCTACGGTTCGCACGTCCCCTTTCCCGAGATTTTCACGAGCCGGATGGGGGAAGAGGCCGGAGACGACATCCGGTTTTTCAACGCCGGCTGCCCGGGCTGGTCGACCCACCAGGAACTGGAGTTTTACCGGCTCCATCTCTCCGACCTTCCCTTCGATCGGGTGGTGATCGTCTTCTGTCTCAACGACCTCCTCCGCTTCGAGTGGGTCTGGCGGGACGAGCGGAGTTTCCAGATGTCGGCCGAACTGCGGGGGCTGGGGGGGTTGATCGATTCCCGGCTGACCGACCTGAGATTGAAGAATCTCCGGGCAGGCTTCCGGAGAGACCCGGATCTGGAACCGCTGGCCGAGCTGAATAACACCTGCCTGACCGCTTATCTTCCCGGCGCCTGGGATCGTTATCAGGAAGAGGTCGCCCCGGCGCTGCGGGAACTCGCCGAAGAAAGAAAGGTTATCCTGGCGCCGGTCCCCGCCCGGCCCCAACTGGAGGCGATCAACCGGGGGGGCGGGCCGGAGACGGTTCTCTTTCCCCAGCGGAAGCTGGAAGGGCTGGCCCGGGAGCTCGGGGTCGGGTACCTCGATCTTCTGCCGGCCTTCCGGTCAGGGGACGGTAAATACGACCCGGGACTCTTTCTCCCCGGGGAAAAAGGCGTGCTCCATCTCTCGCCGGAGGGTCACCGCCGGGTGGCGGAGTGGCTCCGGCCGCGGCTGGACCCGGAGACAAGACCCCGACCAACCGGATGAACCGGAAAATCTACGATTCGATCGTCATCGGCGGCGGACCGGCCGGGTCGAGCGCCGCCGAAACGCTGGCCCGGGCGGGGCTGAAGGTCCTCCTCCTGGAAAAGCGGGCCTCGCCCCGGATGAAAGCCTGTGCCGGGGGGGTTCCGCGCAAGGCGCAGGAATTCCTCGGCCTCGACCTTTCACCACTGGCCGGGCCCCCGATCCGGGGCCTGACCATCTCCTGGCGGGGGGAGAACCTCCGGTCAGTCCGGGGGGAGGAGATCCAGGGCTGGGTGGTGAAGAGGGAGGAATTCGACCGGGTCCTGCTCGATCGGGCCCGGGCGGCCGGGGCCGAAGTCCTCGAGGGCTGCGGCCTGCTCGACCTGGAGCAGCGGGCGGACGGGGTCCGGACGGTCACCGCCGGGGGCGGCCATACCGGCCGGACCCTGATCGGGGCCGACGGGGCCCCTTCCCTGGTGGCCCGCCGGCTGGGTTTCGACCGGCGGCGGAGTTACGGATTCGCCATCGAGACCCGGATCCGGGTGCCGGAGCGGGTCCTGGAGAAGAGAGCGGGCCGCCTCTTCTTCGACCTCGGGGCGGTCCCCGGCGGCTACGGGTGGGTCTTCCCCCTGGCCGACTCGCTCAGCGTCGGGCTGGGGACCAACCGGCCGGGATTCAAGAAACTGCGTGGCTGCCTCCGGGCTTACCTGGAACGGGAAGGCCTGGCCGCGGGGGCGGGGGGGGAGGTCCGGGGCGGTACCCTGGCCTCCGGCATACCCCCCTTCGGAATCCAGCGGGGGAGATGCCTGCTGGCCGGGGACGCCGCCGGCCTGATCGACAGCCTGACCGGGGAGGGAATCCACGCGGCCCTGGTCAGCGGCCGGCTGGCCGCCGAGACGGTGGTGGATTTCCTCTCCGGGAGGTCTTCCCTGGGCGCTTACCGTGGACGGGTCTATCGGGAACTGGGAAAGAACCTGCTGGCCGCCCGGATCATCTCCCGCCTGGTGAATATTTTCCCCCGCCGGGCTTATCGTCTGGCCACCGCGAGCGATAAGAGAGTCCGGTCGGCGATGGCGGTGGTCCAGGGGGAGATCACCTACGCCGATCTTTTCCGGAAAAGAAACCGCCCCCGGCCGTAACCGGGGGCGGCGTTGTCCGCAAAAAGAGCGGTATTACTTCTTCGGCTTCTTCTCTCCTTCCGCCGGCTTCTCTTCCTTCTTCGGGGCCGGTTCCTTCTTGGGAGCGGCTTTCTTCGGCTCTTCGGCGGGAGCCGGCTTCTTCTCTTCCTTCTCGGCGGCGGGCGGGGCCGGCGGGGCGGGCTCGGCTTTCTCCTCCTCCCCGCTCTCCCCGGTCAGACCGACGTAGGACAGGGTTCCGGCCACGCTGAAATTGACTGCGACAAAACCCCAGAAGGACATATGGATCAGCCACATAATCACCCCGTAAACGAATCCGGCCACGTAGAGGGTCCAGCGGAAGGCCTTCGGATCCTCAACCATCCGGTACATCGGACCCCAGCGCAGCCCGGTCACGATATAGGTCAGGGCCTGGCCCGGGGTCCGCTGGAGCCAGAGGGGCACCCGGTTCTGGATGAAAAGCAGCTTATCGCCCATTATCCGGCCGGAGACGGCGTTGCTCAGGCTGATCGCCCAGACCAGGACGATCAGGGTGATCACCGCCACCGCCAGTGCGATCAGGAAATGGCCGGCGAACTTGACCGTGTTCCGGCGGAGGAAATCGATCAGCTCGCTGACCGGGCCTTCCTTGCCCAGGATGATGATCGTGGGCAGGATCATCGCCCCGAAGACCAGGACCAGAATGACGGCCACCATCGCGATCCCCAGCGGGAAGGTGAAGACGGGGGAGAACATCCAGGCCAGCTCGCCGACGAAGGGGATCTTTCCGACCAGGTCGATCACGACGTGGAAGACGGCCAGTCCGGCCAGGAGGGCGAAGATCTTGATCGGGGAGGCGACCACGTCCTTGATCTTGCCGAGGGCGGCGGAGAAGGCCGCCCGGGCGGGCAGGGGGTCTTTACCCCGCAGATCCGCCAGGGTCATCTTCGCCACCGCGGTCATTCCGAGCAGGACGATGAAGTAGGCGATGACTCTTCCGAGAAAGACGATCACCGAGGCGAACCATCCCGCCCCCGGAGAAGACGGGGCGATCCAGTAAGCGATCAGGAGCACGAAGTAAGCGACGATCAGCAGCTCGGTCTGGAGTACGATCTTGCCCGGCTTCCAGGTAAGTTCGAGCAGACGGCGGGTCAAAACGGAACCTTCAGCATCCTTGGCCATACTTCAACCTCCTTCCGGTTGGGGTTGCTTTGCGCGGCAAACAGACACACTGCTTGATTTAAACAATATTTTTAACCCGATCCCGGTTTCCAGTCAATAAAAAAATCGGGGGGCTAATAGACCGCGGCCGCGGCCGCCTTGAAGCTGACCGAGACCGGGGAACCGAGATGAAGGCCGAGTTTTCGGTAGGAGACCACGGTGACAACCGCGATCACCGGCACCCCGATATCGATTTCGACCGCCACGCGTTCCCCCCGCTCCCCGATCCCGGCCACCCGGCCGGGGAAGGTGTTGCGAAGGCTCGAATCCAGAGGCGCCCGGGAGAGGACGATCCCTTCGGGGGGAACCAGGAGCCGGCCCGGACCTTCTCCGGTTCCGGTGGAGACCACCGCGGTCAGTCCGGGCCCGAAGCGGAAAAGCTTCTCGCCGTCCCGGACTTCGACCCGGCCGGGATAGAAGTTTTCGATCGTCCCCGGGACGATCCGGCCGTCGACCAGGCTCATCACCCCATCCCCGACCCGGAAAGCCTGCCGGAGATTATGAGTGGCCCAGAGCACGACCGACCGGCTTTCCCGGTGGAACCGTTTAACCGCCCGCTCGATCAGCTCCTCCGCCTGCCGGTCGACGTTGGCGGTCGGCTCGTCGAGGAGGAGGACCTCCGGCTCCAGGACCAGACCGCGGGCCAGGGCGACGCGCTGGCGCTCACCGGCCGATAAACCGGCCGGATCCCGGTCGAGGAACCGGGCGATCCCCAGTTCGGCGGCGGCCCGGGCAACCATCGCCCCGATCTCCCGCCGGGGGAGGCGGCGGAACTTGAGGCCGGCGGCGATGTTATCCCCCACGGTCCCCCGGAAGAAGTAGGGATTCTGCTCGACCATCGTCATCGACCGCCGGGCCCGGGTCAGACCCGGCCCGGACCGGGGAAGGAGACGGCCGCGATAGCGGTATTCTCCCCGCTCCGGAAAGGCGAGCAGGCCGATGACGTTCATCAGGGTGGTCTTTCCCGATCCGTTGGGACCGGTCAGGGCCCGGATCTCCCCCGCGAGGAGTTCGAATCTCTCCGCCCGGAGAACGAAACCGCCGGGGTAGCGGTATTCGAGGCCGGTCAGGGATACGACCTGCTCCCGCTCGCTCATTCCGGTTTCCCCTGGAAGACCTGGAGGAGGAGGTTGACCCCGAGGGCGATCGCCAGGAGGACCAGGCCGAGGGCCAGTCCCAGGGCGAAATCGCCCTTGGCGGTCTCGTAGGCGATCGCGGTCGGGATGTTCCGGGTATAGCCCTGGATATTTCCCCCCAGCATCATCGAGACCCCGATCTCGGCGAAGATTCTCCCGAAGCCGGCGATCACCGCCGCCAGGATGGCGAACCGGGCCTCACCGAGCAGGAGGCGGTTCTTCTGCCCGGCGGAGGCGCCGAGGGCCAGGGCGGTCCGGGAGGCCCGAATGCTCACCCCGGAGACGGCGGACAGGGTCAGGGTGGCGATGATCGGCAGGGCGAGGACGAACTGGCCGATCATCATCGCGTAGGGGGTGTAGAGCAGCCGCCAATCCCCGAGCAATCCCCGGCGGGAGAGGAAGGCGTAGCCGAGCAGCCCCACGACCACGGTGGGCAGCCCGAGCAGGGTATTGAGGACGGTGATCGCCGCCCGCTTCCCGGGAAAGGAACCGACGGCCAGGGCCAGCCCGAGCGGGACCCCGGCCAGGGCGGCGAAGAAGAGGGCGGTGATCGAGACCCGCAGCGAGACGCCGACAATCCGGAGCAGCTCGGGGTTCAGCCCGATCAGCAATCGGACCGCGCCGACCAGTCCGTCGATCAGGAAAGCCATTTCATTCTCTTCTCGTATTCTTAATCGTACTCCTACTCCTACTCGTACTCGTACTCGTACTCGATTCCCCTGAAAAGCCGAGTACGAGTACGAGTACGAAGTACGAGGAAGAAAGCGGGAATTATTGCTTCACCGCGGTGGGGATAAAGAGCGGTTCACCCCCGATCTTGAAATCGCCGATCATCTTCTGCCCTTCGACCGAGGTCAGCCAGGCGATCAGGGCCATCGCCCCGCGGTAGTTTATCTCCGGGTAGCGCTCGGGGTTGACCGCGATCACGCCGTAGGGGTTGAAGAGGCGGGGATCCCCTTCGACCAGGACCTCGAGGTCGAGCTTGTCCCGGAAGGCCAGCCAGGTTCCCCGGTCGGCCAGGCAGTAGGCCTGCTTCTCGTCGGCCATCAGCAGGGCGGCCGACATCCCCTGCCCGATCGAGAGGTACCACTCCCCGGTCGGGGCCCGGTACTCGATCTCCCGCTCTTTACCGGCCGGGGCCAGGAGTTTCTTCATTTCCAGGAGGGGGATACCGGAATCCCCCCAGAGTTCCTGCTCCTTGACGTGGGTGCCGGAGTTGTCGCCCCGGGAGACGAAGGTGGAGCCTTTTCCGGCAATCCGGGCCAGGGCGCCGGCGGCGTCCTTCTCTCCGCGGACACCCGCCGGATCGGACTTGGGTCCGACGATGATGAAGTCGTTGTACATCACGCCGCGCCGGTTGACGCCGAAGCCGGATTCGACGAAGACTTCCTCCAGGGCGGGAGCGTGAACCAGGACCAGGTCGGCGTCGCCGTTCTCGCCGAGCTTGAGCGCCGCCCCGGTTCCGACGGAGATCACGTCCACCTTCAGCCCGGTCTCCTCCTCGAACGGAGGGAGGAGAACCCCGAGCAGACCCGAATTCTCGGTGCTGGTGGTGGTGGCCAGCTTAAGCCGCCCGGACGCCTCGGCCGCATATCCGAGGGCGAGGAGGGCGGAGAAAATACAGACGAATATTGACAACCTTTTCATAGTCTTCTCCTTGGCTACTCTCCGGTCCTGTTAAAACTTTCCAATCATATTCCAACTAATTGTCTTCCCCCCAGTGAATTAGAACCATTTTTCGGTTCTCCCCCTATTTCAATATCCAACTTTAATCGCTATCGCTATCGCTATCGGGATCGAGGTGGGCCGGAGGGAAATGGTCCGGCAGTAAAGGCGAGACAGTTTTTTCGATCCCGATAGCGATAGCGATCCCGATAGCGATTACGGCTAAATGGTCCTGAACAGTTAAGTTGAATATTGGATATTCAGACCCCCTTCATTTATTAACTCAAAAAACTATTACAATTCCCTCTCTCCGGGGACGAAGCTCCGTCCCCGGAGGAAATATCTCGGGCGGTTAATCCTGCTCGAACTGCCCGGCGTAGGCGGCGTCGTTGTACAACCCCTCGCCGCCGGCCGCCGCGCCATAGCCCCGGATGATCTCCTGGCCGGGTCCCGAGGCGACAAACTCGATGAAACGGGCCGCCAAGGAGGGCGCCTCCCCCTCCGCCTGCGGACGGCAAAGGGCGTGGTAGGTGTTGACCAGGAAGGGGTCGCCCCGGAAGAGGACCTTCAGGTTTGGGGTCGTCTCCCTCTCGGCGATCCAGGTGCTGGAGTCGGTCATAAAGTAACCGCCCTCGGCGTCGGCGCGCTTCAATGTGGCGGTCATAAAGTCCCCGGTCACCACGTACCAGTCGCCGGCGGGGGCGATCCCGGCCTGGCCCCAGACGGCCAGCTCCTTCTTGTGGGTGCCGGAGTTGTCGCCCCGGGAGAAAAATTTGCTTTCGCTCTCGGCGATCTTCCGGTAGGCCTCGGCCGCCGTTGCGGCGGCGGCGATCCCGGCGGGGTCGGATTCGGGACCGACGATGTAGAACTCGTTGGACCCGATCAGGGTCCTCTGCTCCGCCCAACCCCCGGCCACCGCCGCCTTCTCCGCCGCCGGGGCATGGACCATAACCATATCCACCTCGCCCTCCTTGAGCAGGGCCAGCGACGCCCCGGAACCGGCCTTGACCCAGCAGAGCCGGGCGTCGGCGAGCGGAGAGAAAACTTCCGCCAGCGCCCGGAGCAGGCCCAGTTCCCCCGGGCTTCCGGTGGCCAGGCTGAAGATCTCCGTCCCTTCGCCGTAGGTCTCGGTGCAGGTTGCTTCGGCCAGTGCCGAACCGGGCGGGAAAAACAGCAACGCCAGCAGAGCGGCGGCCAGAATGCTTTTGATTCGCATTGTCCCCAAACCTCCTTGGCTCTTCAGCCGTTAAACGTTAAAACGACAGCTTGGCCGAGGTGACCAGCACGTTGGTGAAGTCCCAGCTGTCCGTGGCGGCCGATTTCTTCCCGACGTTGCGGTAGGCCACGATGACCCCGAACGGCCCGAGGACCTTGACGTCGGCCGCCACCGTGAAGCGGCTCTCGGAGAAGGTATCCCTCCCGTCGTCGAAGTCGAAATTCAGGAAGAATTCGTTGTCGAGATAGAGGGTGACCGGCTTCAGACCGAGACCGGCCAGAGGGAAATCGACCCGGGGCTTGAGGCGGAGAGTCCACTTGTAGATATTGTTATTGTATTCGATCCGGTTGTTCTCCTTGAAGACCAGCCAGTCGGCCGCCTTGTACTGGAAGTCGAGGTTGCCGACGTAGGTGTCGGTGTAGACCCAGTCGGCGTGCCTGTCCTTCCGGGTTTCCTTGTACCAGAAGTGCGCCCCCACCGAGACCCAGGGACAGAGGGAGTAGGACCCCCCGGCGATCACCCCCCGGTAGTAATAGTCCTTCATATCGTTCTTCCAGCGGAATATCCCCTGGGCGTCGAGCTTGACGTCCCCCGTCATCTTGTAACTCACCGGGGTGTAGAGCCACCACTCCCAGTCGTCCCCGGCCCGGGCCGCCGGCAGGACGGCCAGGACGGTCAGCAGCACTCCGGCTGTCAGCAGAATCTTGCGCATTGCCGTCGCCTCCTTAAGTTGAATGTTTTTGCGGCCGCCCGCCCCGTACCCCCGGCAAAAAATCCGGCCCCTCCCCGCGGGGAGGGGCCGGACCGATAAGCACATTCCGCCAACCCTGTCTTCTCCTTTCCAACCGCGGGAGGCACGGCCGTTTCCCGCCGCACCCTGTCGCTCCGCCCGCCTGCCCGATGGGTTTAGCGGAACGGAGTCGGAGAGACTGAATTGTATTTATCATCCGGACGGCATCCGGGGCAAGCAATTTTTCTCTCCTCAGAAAAATACTCGACAAATCATCTTACCAGGCTGTGTCGCAATAGCAATTTTGCACTGAAGTTACCGTCATCGCGAGGAGCAAAGCGACGAAGCGATCTCAACCTCTTGTAATTCAACTGTATTGACTCGTTAATTGAGATCGCTTCGCCCCGTTGGGGCTCGCGATGACAATTCGGCGATTGCGACACAACCTGTACTTGAATTTTGCATTCAGGTTGCCGGCCGGCAGAGTAGCATAGGCATTCTTGCCTGTGCCCCGAGCCCGCACAGACAGGAATGTCTATGCTACTTTTTCACCGCCGCCGGTTTGGCGGGCAAAATTCAGGTCTTAACTTTAACCCGATTGTCCTGTTATCCTGTTGGAAATTATCCGGGAGAAGAACCGTTTATGGCGAAAATCGAGATCGGGGAAACAACCTACTACTACGAACTGCGCGGGGCGGGTCCGCCCCTGGTCCTGGTCTCCGGTTTCGGGGCCGACCACCTGACCTGGCGCGAGATCTCTCCCCGCCTGGCCGGGCGCTTCCGGGTCCTCCTCTTCGATAACCCCGCCTCGGGCCGGACCCGGGACGGGGGAGGCGAACTGACGGTCGAAGGGATGGCCGAATCGACCGCCGCCCTGATCGAAGGGCTGGGTATGGAGCGGCCCGTCCTCGCCGGCCATTCGATGGGGGGATCGATCGCCCTGGCCCTGACCGCCCGGCGCCCCGGATCGGCCGCCGGCCTGGTTCTGGTCAACTCGGCCGCCAGGTGGGGTCGGAGGGCCCTGGCGGCGCTGGAGGGGGTGATCCGCTCGCTCGAGACCGGGATGGATCTCAAGTCCCGGATCGATATCCTGATGAATCTCCTCTTCGGGAGGGAGTTCCTCTCCGACCCCGTCCGGGAGGCGAAGATGCGGGCGCTCTTTCTCGAAGAACCCCACCCTTCTTCCCTGGCCGACCTGAAGCGCCAGCACCGCGCCCTGGCCCGGTTCGCCGGGGAGAAGCTGATCGGCCGGATCGTGGTGCCGACCCTGGTCGTCTCGGCCGCCGAAGACATCCTCGCCCCGCCGGAAGACGCCGCCCGGCTGGCGGCCGGGATCCCGGGGTCGCGGACCCTCCGGCTGCCCGGGGGCCACGTCCCCCAGTTCGAACACCCGGAACTCCTGGCGGAGGCGATAGCCGATTTCGCGGGGAACCTATGAACCGCCGGATCATATCTTCGGGTTTGGGCTTACTGCTGGCCGCCTCTGCGGCCGGCGGCGCGGCCGGACAGGACGGATTCTTCCGCTGGTTCCAGCCCTTGACCGCGGAGCAAAAGGTCGGAGTTTCGGCCCGGGCCGAGCACTACCCCCGACAGCGGGTCCGGGAGCAGGGCGGCGGGTTCGGCGAGGACCGGGGCGAGATCTCGTTATCGATCCCCCTGGCCTCCGGCCCGGCCGCCGAATGGGCGGCGACGGCCCGGGCCGGCTGCCGGTCGATCCGGACCGGGGCTCTCCTCCCCGACACCGGCGAGCGGTTCCCCTCCGAGCTCTGGGACCTGAACTTCGGGACGGTCCACCGGCGGAGACTCGGAAACGGCTGGATCGCCGGCGGCCAGTTCTCCCTCGCCTCACCCTCCGACCGGCCGTTCTCCGGCTGGGACCAGACCTCGATCAGCCTCAACGGCTTTCTCCGGGTCCCCGCCGGGCGGCGGGACGCCTGGGTGTTTTTCCTCAACTACGCCTCCAACCGGGAGTTCGCCCCCCACGTCCCGATCCCGGGGGCCGGCTACCTCCACGCCCCCTCCCGGGATTTCAGCGCCCTGCTCGGGGTCCCGCTCCTCTTCGTCAACTGGCGGCCGGCCGGCAATCTGAGTTTCCGCGGGTTTTACTTTCCCATCCACACGGTCTTCCTCGGCGGGGAGTACGGATTGGGGGACGGCTGGAAGGTCTTCGCTTCCTGGGGCTGGGAGAACGACCGTTACTACCGGTACGACCGGGAGGACCGGGACCACCGGCTCTTCTGGTACGAACAGCGGCTCGAAGGGGGGGTGGCCGTCGAGGCCGGCGGCGGGCTGGATCTGACCCTGTCCGGGGGTTACGCGTACGACCGCTTCTTCTTCGAGGGCAAGAGCTACGGAGACGGCCGGACGGACAACCGGATCAACCTGGCCCCGGGATTGTTTATCTCCGCCCGCGCCGCTGCCAGGTTTTGAATGTTCCGCTTATCCCACTTACTCATAGCTTGAGATTGCTCACGCCAGCCTGGAAATTATCAGTACCTGAATTCTGCATCCCCGGAACAGGATCGGGGTTATAAGTCGTTGTACGCCTGAACGATATCGAGCAATACCGACATCGTTCAAATTTACCCCTCGGGTGACCGGGCAACGGGTATGGTAGCACAGGCATTCGTGCCTGTGGCCCGGGAAACACAGGCAGGAATGCCTGTGCTACTTTCCCAAGCAGGCTTTTCGGGCAAAGTATATTTCCACACCTGAAAGCTATTTGCGATATAAATACCCAGGCACAGTCAGGAATGTCTATGCTATAAAATGACAACCCGGGGAAGGGGCTTGATGAACTCCTGGCGGAGGCTGTAGGTGTAGGCGCCCTGGTCGGGGACCAGGAGAACGTCGCCGGGGAGGATGTCCCCGCCGTGGCAGGAGTAGCCCCAGACGTCGTGGGGGGTGCAGAGCGAGCCGAGGACCCGGCAGGGGAACTCGTCGGGCGACGGCCGGGTGAGGTTGATCACTGGGAAGTACTCGGACTCGTAGCGCTCCCAGCCGACGGCGTTGGTCCCCCCGTCGGTGATCACCAGGTCCGGGGACTTCTTATCCTCGACCCGGAGGAGGATCTGGACGGCGGGATGGCAGATCCAGCGCCCCGGCTCGAGGCAGATCCGGGCGGCGGTCCGGGAGAGGATCTCCTCCCGGAAGGCCCGCCCGATCGCGGAGGCGAACTCTTCGATCCGGGCCGCCGGCCGTTGAAAGTGTTTCCGGGGGTCCCGTTCGCGGTTGTCGGGGTTGACCTGCCCCCCGTCGGGACGGTGGAGCCACTCCCCCGCCTCCGGCCAGAAGCCGCCCCCGATATCGACGAACTCGATCTCATCCCGGAAACGGCCCTCCGTCCCCGCCAGTACCCGGCCCAGCTTCTTCAAGCAGGCAACGTGGTTTTCCGGACCGAGATTCCAGCTGGTGTGGAACTGGCAGCCCCGGAGCCGGACGTTGGGGAAGCGGGAGGCGGACCGGAAGAAACCGGGGAGATCGGAGAAGGGGATCCCGAACTTGGCCCAGAGCGCCCGTTCGTCGCTGGTCAGGCGGACGCCGGCCCGGACCGGGTTGCCGGCGGCGGCCCGGGTGAGCCGTTCCAGCTCGCCGAAGCTGTCGAGGAGGACGGTAACCCGGTCACGACGGGAGGCGGCCAGCGTCAATTCGGCTTCGGTCTTGCCCGGGCCGCTGAAGACAATCTCTTCCGCCCCCGCCGCCAGGGCCGTTTCCAGCTCCCGGCCGGAAGAGACGTCGAGACCCAGCCCCGCTCCGGCCAGGGTCCGGGCGACTTCCGGGTGGTTGTTGCTCTTGACCGCGTAAAAGACTTTGACTTCGGGGAGGACCGCGGCGAAGGCGGAGGTGAACTTCACCCCCCGCTCCCTCAGGATATCCGGCTCGAAGAGGTAGAGCGGGGTCCCCTCCCCGGCGGCGGCCCGGAGGAAATATTCCCGCCGGGCGAGGAAGCCTTCGACGTATTCCAGGAGAATTTCCCGGCGGAGGGTTATGGCGGGGGCGTCATTCATCATCGGCAAATTGTCCTATGGAAAATATGTTGCGGCACCCCTCCGGGGTCCGCTCCGATTTTCGATCCCGGGAAAGTAGCACAGACATTCTTGTCTGTGCGGGCTCGAGGCACAGGCAGGAATGCCTGTGCTACCCTGACCGGCGGCCTCAAATTTTTCAAATCAATTCCAGTTTCAACAGCGCGCTGAGTTCGCGGCATTCCTTTTCCAGGTCCCCGGTCCGGGGAAGGAAGATCGCGTGGCCCAGGCGCCGGGATTCGTAGTCCTCGGGGGGCATCCTCACCCGGTTTCCCGGCCGGGCGGTCAGAAGGCACTCCCGGACCCGGGGGTCGGCGAGGAGCGCGGAAGCGTCGATCCGGCGGATCGTCCCTACCCGGGGGGCTAGCAGGTGAAGCCCGGCCAGGGGGAGGTAGCTCTCCAGCGGGGGAGGCGGCGGCTCGATCCCGGCCGCGAAATCGAGGGCGTAACCGAGCATCTCGAAGCCGCCGCCGAGCCGTTCCAGGGCGACCAGGCAGTCGCCGCCGGGCCGGGGGGTGAGCTCGATCATCATCGCCTTGCCGCCGGCGACGATGAAGTCGAGCATACAGATTGATCTCTCGATCCCCAGGACCCTGGCCGACCGCTCCAGCTGACGGAGGAAACCTTCGGGGTCAATCCCGGCGGGGAACCCCGGCGAGAGCCGGTAGGCGAGAACCGTCCCGAAGGCTTGCTCGCGGGCGGAAACTTTCCGGGTCAGCCGGATGATCTCCGCCCCCCGGCGGGGGTCGAGGGCGAAGTCGCAGCTCCATTCTTCCCCCTCGACCAGTTCCTCGAGGGCGAAGATCGCCCGGGGGTCGTTCTCTCCCTGCTTCGCGTACATCCTCCGGTTCGGGTGAAAGGCCAGTTTCTCCCGGAGCAGGGCGAAGCCCCGGCGGCAGTCGGACTCCTCCCGGCAGAGAAAGATCAGCTCGCTCCCCGAGCCGGTCAGGGGCTTGAGCACGGCGGCCCGCCCGGTCTCCCGGATGAATGCAACCGCTTCCTCCGGTTCCCGGACCAGCCGGGCCCCCGGGCAGGGAAGGCCGGCCGCGTCCCAGAGCTCCTTCGAAAGGTACTTGTCCCGGGCGGCGAGGACCGCTTCCGGGGAGACAAAGGGGAGTGAGAAATCCCGGGCCAGCTCCGCCGCCAGGGATAGAGACTCGCAGTCGAAACAGGCGACCCCGGCCGGGCGGCCGCCGCTTTCTTCCAGCCGGCGGTCGAGAGCATCCCGGGCCGCGGGCATTTCCAGGGGAGAGAGAATCTCGCACCCCGGCCCGGGGACGGGATAGCCGGACGCCTTTTCCCGTTCGGCCGGGTCGGTGAGAAAGAGGGCCCGCCCGGGGAACTTTGCCGCGATCAGGTCGATGTAATCGGCCGTGGTTCCCACGACCAGGACTGGTTCAGACTTCATCGGATACCGGTCCCGGAGAGGCGATCAGGTAAAGGGGCCGCGGGTCGAGGTGAAAGAGGGTCTTCCAGGAGAAATCACCGCAGAGAAAGTCCACCAGGTCATAATGATCCCGGCAGGCCCGCTCGATGTGGTGGAGGTTGATCACCTTAGCCACCCCCGGGAAATCCGCGTCCGTCCCGCCGGCCAGCAGCGTGTAGATACCGTTGTAGACCGCCCCGAGGTCACAGGCCGCCGGCCGGCCTTCGACCAGGACGGTGGTCATCCTCATCCAGCCCCGCTCCCGGAGGAGCCCGGCCAGTCGGCGGAAGCTCTCCAGAAACCGGCGGTCGGAAAAGTACGAGCTCTCGCCGAAGCGGGAGATGTTCATCTCCACGATCAGGTCGAAATCCTCCGGGCGGTCGTAGCGGAACTCCAGTCCCCTGGCCGAAAAGGCGTCGAGCTCCTTGCGCAACCGCCGGCGGGACTTGGAGGAGAACTCGGCCAGGTAGCCGTCGAATTCGTAATTACAGGCGGGGGGGGAGAAGAGATAACCGGTCTCGTCGACCGCCTCCGCCCCGGGGTAGGGAAGAAGATAACGGATCCGGCAGGGCCCGGGGACCCGCCGGAGCAAGCCGGAGAGAACCCCGGGGTCGCGAAACGTAATCCGGTTCTGCTCCAGCCAGGTCTTCCCCTGCCAGGTCTCGCCGGGGAAGTAGCCCCAGACCCCGGATTCCACGATCCAGCTCAGGGGAAGGAAGCCGGTGACAATGTCCCCCTCCCGGCCGACGACAAAGGCGGCCGGCCGGCGAAAAAACCGCTGGAAGCAGTCCCGCACCTCCCAGAGGTCGGTCAGCGACTGCCGGGGGATAACCCGCTCCCAGATTTCCCGGCCCGGTTCGAGGTCGGTGATGATCTCGAACTCGGCCACCGGCTACATCCTGAGATTGACCTTGGTCAGGCAGTGAGTCCCCCCGAAGAACTTCAGGGCGAACTTCTCGGCCAGGAAGGGGTCGTAGGGCTTGCAGCTGAAGACGTCGAGGTAGACGGCGTTGGACTGGTTGGCGAAGTGGGCCGAGATCAGCGAGGTCTCGATCAGCTGGACCATCGAGTAGCCGGCCACCCGTTCGTCCTCGCCGAAGTGGACGACCTGGGTCTCGCCGAACCGTTTCATCTCGATCAGGTCGCAGAGCTCGACAACGAAGCGGCGGATGGCGTCGGCGTCCCGGATGGTGGCCGGGTCGCAGTTGTAGATGTCGATGCTGGCCGCCACGCCCCAGACCGATTTCCGGGCCGCTTCGGCCTTCAGGGCCCGGCCCCGGGCGGGCTTGATCATCGTGCCCGCCAGCTTTCTCCTTTCGGCGCCCCCGGATCGCCAACGCTGGGCAACCGATATCGCCGACTCAACCTTTCCCCCCGCGAACTTCTCTCCCGCGCAGGTGGTTTTCACTCTATTCCGTACTCCTTTCCGGTTGCCGCGGAACCCGGGCGTGGTTGCCCGGGCCGGCCGCGGACTATCATATTCGTTCAGCCCCTGCCGGCCGGAAACGTTTCCGGCCCGGGCTGGATACTTGCTTCCTGAATGAAACGCATCAAGCTGGCCACCATCGCCTCTCTCAGGGAAGCGAAGGTCAGGTCGACCGAGTCGTCGAGAGACTCGATCGCCGCGAACGAGTAGTACCCGGAGACCAACCCGACCACCGCGCAGGCGATCCGGCGCATCACCGGCGGGGGTAGCTTGGCCGAGATGAACCTCTCCAGGAGTTCCTCCACCCGCTCCAGGTACTTCAGAAACGGGGTCTCGATCCCCTCGTAACTCTGCTCGATGGTCAATTCGCTCCGCCCCTGGAAGAAGAGGACAAAGTCCTCCCAGCGGTTGGAGAAGAAGACCACGTGGGCCTTGATCAGCCCTTCCAGGGTGGTCTTGAGGTCGGTCGAATCCCGGCAGGTATCGTCGATCACCGTCAGCAGTTCCTCGATCACCCAGTCGATCAGGTCCCGGACGATCTCCTCGCGGTTGGTGAAGTGGTAGTAGAAAGTCCCCTTGCCGACATCGGCCCGGCAGGTTATGTCGTCGATCGAGGTCAGCTCGATCCCCTGCTCGGTGAAGAGGGAGCGGGCGGCCTCCATCAGCCGGGCCCGGGTCCGCTGCGCCCGGCGGTTGTGGCGGCCCGCCTTCCGGGTTTTGGCCCGGGGCCTGGGGGTAATCCCGGCCATTTCCATCTGTTGATTCATTATGATTTTTCGGCGGAAACAGGGTTCTCCCCCGTTTCCGCGGGCAATGTGACGAATTGGTCATAATCAACCATTTCGTCTATTATGACCATATAGTCGGTTTCGACTTATTGGTCAACAAAAAAATGAGATTTTTTTGAGGGGGGGATAAATTATCGAGGAGCCCCGGAATGGCCGGGGGCGGTGAACCGGGAGGCGAATGGAGGCCGGCAATTACAGGCGGGCGATTCCGGTCAGGGTGGCGATCATCACCGCCTTGATCGTGTGCATCCGGTTCTCGGCCTGGTCGAAGACCGCCGAGTTTTCGCTCTCGAAGACCTCCTCGGAGGCCTCGCGGATATCGGGATTCTCCCGGGAGAGGTCCGTCTCGAGGTTGTGGAAACAGGGCAGGCAGTGGAGGAAGACGCAGTCTGCCCGGCCGGTCTTTCCCATCAGGGACCCGTCCACCCGGTAGGGGGAGAGGAGGCGGATCCGTTCCCGGATCGCTCCCTCCTCACCCATCGAAGCCCAGACATCGGTGTAGACGACCTCGGCTCCATCCACCCCGGCGGAGACATCGGCGGTGACGGTGACCTTGCCTCCCCGATCTTTCGCCGATTTCCGGGCCTCGTTGACCAGTTCCCGGTCGGGGAAGAGTTCCTCCGGGGCGACGACCCGGATGTCCATCCCCATCTTCGCCCCGGCCAGCATCAGTGAGTTGGCGACATTGTTCCGCCCGTCGCCGACGTAGGCCAGCGCGGTTCCCGCCAGCTTGCCCTTCCGCTCCCGGACGGTCATCAGGTCGGCCAGGGCCTGGGTGGGATGAAAACGGTCGGTCAGGCCGTTCCAGACCGGAACCCCGGCGAATTCAGCCAGCTCCTCGGCGGTCCGGTGCCGGAAACCCCGGAACTGGATCCCTTCGAACATCCGGCCCAGGACCCGGGCGGTGTCCTTCACCGTCTCCTTCTTCCCCAGCTGGATGTCGTTCTTGCCCAGGTACTCCGGGTGGGCGCCCTCGTCGACGGCGGCGACCACGAAGGCGCAGCGGGTCCGGGTGGAGGGTTTCTCGAAGATCAGGGCGATGTTCTTTCCCGCCAGCCGCTCCGGACGCCGGCCGGAGGCCTTCTCCTTCTTCAGCCCGATCGAGAAATCAAGCAGGGCCTCGATCTCTTCGGGGTTGTAATCCCGCAATGTCAGTAAACTCCTTCCCAAAAATTCAGTTGCCATAGTTATTTCCTCTGATGTTCTAATTGATTTTAAACTTTAGGCACTTCAAACTTCAGGCACTTTAGGCACTTCCTTCACTGTGTCCCATAGATCCGGTCCCCGGCATCGCCGAGTCCGGGGAGGATATAGGCCTCACTGTTCAATTCCCGATCCAGGGCGGCCGTGAAGATCGGCACTTCCGGATGCGCCTCGCTCAGCCGGCGGACCCCCTCGGGGGCGGCGACCAGGCAGATGAAGGCTATCGATCTTCCCCCGGCCTCCTTGACGCAATCGACCGCCGCCGCCGCCGAACCACCGGTAGCCAGCATCGGATCAAGAATGAAGATCTCCGTTTCCGGCAGGGAGGGAGGGAATTTCAGGTAGTAGCGAACCGGTTTGAAGGACAGGTGATCACGATAGAGACCGATATGCCCGACCCGGGCCCGGGGGATCAGGTTCAATATTCCTTCCAGCATCCCCAGACCGGCCCGGAGAATCGGAACCAGCGTCACCGGCCGGGCCAGGACCTGCCCGACCGTCTTCTCCAGCGGCGTCTCCACCGGTCTCTCCTCCAGGGGCAGGTTCCGGGTCGCCTCGTAGACCATCAGGGCGGCGATCTCGCTGACCAGAAGCCGGAAGTTCAGGCTGGTGGTGGATCGATCCCGAAGAAAATACATCTTCTGGCGGATCAGGGGATGGTCTATCACCCGCAGGTTGTCGAATTCCCGGTCCATATCTCAATATCTCCGGCGCCGGCCGCTTTTTCTCCAAAGGGAAGATATTACAACAACCGGAGCGAACCGCGAAAGTAAAACAACCTCACCGTCGAATCGGGCGGAGAATACACCCGGTGTTTCCGGCCGCCGGCGGACCGGGGCGGAAAGTGAAGGATGACGCGAACTCCAACCGTGACCGCCCGGCCGGGGATTAGCGTCAGGAACCGAAGGAGGAGGCCACCTGTTTCTTCGCGCGCCTGGCCTGCCTCTTTTCCTTGAGCGTCATTTTCGGTTTCTTCTTCTGCTCTTTTCTGGTATCCCTGGGCTTGGACATCGTATGGCCCTCCTCAGCTTCTGTCAATTTACCCGCGATCGAAGGGAAAGACCATTGAAAAATATCTTCCGGACCGGGCTGCCGGACCAACTCCCGGAGGAACTGGTTGAAGTCCTGGCCGAAAACCGGGCGGCGCGGATCGAGCGGATCGTCTCCCGGGGCCATTGCTCGCCCCCCGGATTCTGGTACGACCAGGAACTCAGCGAATTCGTCCTCCTCCTCCAGGGTGATGCGAAAATCCTGTTCGCCGAGGCCGGGGAATCAGTCCGGCTGAAAGCGGGAGATTACCTGATCATCCCGCCTCACCGAGCCCATCGGGTGGAATGGACCGCCCCCGGCCGGGAGACGATCTGGCTGGCGGTGTATTTCTGAATCAGGGCCGGACCACCCTGACCTTGATCCGGGCCAGGATGACGTAGCTGCCTTCTTCGACCTCCTCCCGGATCGTCCCCAGGAAGTAAACCCGGCCGACCAGACGGGCCGGGGCCGAATCCCCCGGGTACTGATCGGCCACCGCCGCCAGAATCCCCTTTTCCAGGGCGTCTTCCCGGGCCTCTTCCCGGGCGAGAATCAGGCTTCCGGCCGAATCCGGGCTGCCGGCCCCCCGCTGGATCCGCTCCCGCAGCCGGTCCAGCCGATCTTCCGCTTCCACGGGGATCTCGACCTCCGTCACCGCCTTGAAGAGACCGGTCCGGAGCCGCTCGACGCTGACCACCCGGGTCTGATCGGTTATCAGCGGGGGGGCGGCCGGGTCGTCTACGAAGCTGACGTACTGCCCGTACATAATCGAGAAGGGGCGGCCCCGGACCCGCTCCCCGATCTCCCTCAGCACCGAGATCGGCGCGGCCTGGCCGCTGGCCGCCACCCCCTCCACCAGCACCGTCCGGACGCCACTTCCCTCGCCGCCGGGGGGCGGGGAAGGCTCCGGAGAGGGGCCGGCGGCCAGGAGGAAAACGGACAACCCGATTGTCAACGGGGAGACGATCATCTTCGGCATTATATTACAGGTTCTTCATTTCCGCCAAACAAACCGGGACCGCCGGCAGGATCGTTTGCGCCGGAGAAGACCGGTTGCCCGGCCTTCAGGAAATCCGGCCGAGGAATTCGAAGAAGGCGATCAGGTTCAGGACCGCCAGCAAGACCAGCAGGGTCCGGACCGCCCGCCGCCGGAGGGCCCGGGGAAAGTGCCGGCAGAAACCGGCGGAAAATAGCGCGGCGATCGCGCCCAGGGCGGGAAAGAGAAACCGGCCCTGCGACTGGGGCACCAGGAGATTGTTCTTGATCACCCCGACCAGCAGGATCACCGCCGCCGCCGCCAGCAGCCCTCCCGGACGGCCGAGGGAAACCCCGCGCCGGCCGATTCTTCCCGAAGGCCGCCTGAACCAGCCGGCCAGGGCGAAGGCTCCCAGTAGTCCCCAGGCCAGGTAGAGCCACCCGGAAACCGGGATCGACATCCACCCGAAAAGGGCGAAGAAGGAACGGTAAATCGCTCCGAACATATGCCGGAACTCGACCCCCGTCAGCATCTCCGGAGTGAACTGGAAGAGCCGTGCCCGGAGAACCCGGACCTTCCAGGCGAACTCCCCGGGGAAGAGAAGAGCCGACGCCGCCCCGATCAGGAACAGGGGCGCGAAGGTCAGGAGCAGGGCCGCCGCCGTTCCCCGCCACCCCGGGGGAAAACCCGACGCCGCCCCTCTCCCAACCGCTTTATCTCCGCCCGGACGGTTCCCGGCGGACGCCACCCTCCCCGAGGGAGGTTTCCCGCACCAAGTAACCCCCTCCCCTCCGGGGGGAGGGGGCAGGGGGAGGGGGATACGTTTAAGGAGAATGAAAACCACGGCTGTCGGGAGAAGAAAGACCAGGTTGAGCTTGACCAGGAGCCCCAGCGCCAGCAGCGCCCCGAGCCCGAGGTAATACCGGGCTCCCGCCGGCCGATCCCGGCTCAGGCGGGAGACCAGGTAGAGCAGGGTCCCCGCCCCCAGCAGGGCCGCCGCCGGATCGTTGCCGATCGCCCCGGAAATGAAGTTGAACTGGGGGAGGGTAGCCGCGAACCCCGCCGCCCCCAGGGCGACGGTGGGTTCCCCCGGCCAGGCCGTCCGGGCGATCTTGTAGATCAGGATAACTGTCAGACCCCCCAGGAAAACGGAGAAGAATCGGAGGCAGTAGACCGATGCCGCCCCGGAGAGGAGGGCGCGACGAGGCAGCTCGGGATGGAGAAACACCTTCCCCGCCGTCTCCCGATCCGCCCGGACCGGGGGAAATATTATCCTCCCGGAGGGAGGGGGCAGGACGAGGTTAAGGCCCTTGAGAGTCGCGCCCGCGGCCAGGTAATAGAGGGGCGGCTGGGAAGCCTGGTAGGAGGAATAGAGATAGAACTCGCTCCAGACCGTCCGAAACGGGCCCGGATAGCGGGGCCGGTCGAAGTCGTCGCCTTCGGCCAGTTTCCGGATCCGGAGGTAATGCGCCGGCTCGTCCGGCGTTTCCCAGACCGGGGTGAAGAGAGCGTAAAGCAGGGAAAAGGCGAGAAAGAGGAGGACGACGAAAAGCGGATCGGGAATTCTCTGGCTCTTATGCTCGCCCAAATGCGCAAACCCCCGGTTGGAGAAAGCGGAATACCTATCCGCCCCTGATCGATCTCATTCCCCTCAAGCGGCGACGCAGAACCCTCGGGTTCTCATCTCCGGAATTCTTTTATACGTGGTTTCTTTACGGAGAGGGAGGGATTCGAACCCTCGGTACCGGTTTGTACCAGTACAACGGATTAGCAATCCGCCGCATTCAGCCAGCTCTGCCACCTCTCCTGTTTATAAGAAACTGCACTATAATCGATTGTAATAATACGATGTTTTCTTTCGGCGACTCAGGTGTTAACGGTAACCAAATGGCCACCAAAATTCGCCTCCAACTATACCGATTTTTCTCCCGTAAGCAATCCGATTGTGAATTAAACCAACCACTCTACCGATGCTGACTTGAAAAGCGGACCGAACAATGCTGGCGGGTCATTATCTCCCGCCGATGGCGATTGAATGAACTTCCGACTCCTTGCTCTCCGGTTCAAGGGTATCAGTTGCCGTCTTCACTTTCTTTCCCTGATAAAATACATCGAGATTGCACCTGGCCGTTCCGTCCCCCTCCCAGTAAGTGCATCCGAATTTATAGGTCCCCTGAGGCGATTTGCCTTGAGGCCAAAAAACCCTCTCCGGCCCTCCGCCTGAACCCTCGTCTCCCGATTCGGCGTACCCCCCCTCGTCGTCTATGTCCACCTGCCCACCTTCCTTGGTGGGGCCCATAGACGACGCATACGACGATTGCAGCCGATTGCCCAAGGGATCCTCGACCCAGATGTCGATATCGGGTCCATTGGGCGCGCTGTCGCCCGAATGCTTCCAGGTCAGGATGAAGGAAATGTCTCCTTTGGCGAATTGTCCTGTGTCGTCCGAAGCGATACCCTTGTGGACCCACTCGCCGCTGCTTTCCTGATAGGAACGTTCGGACTGCTTCCCATCCGCCCAGAAGAACTGTCCTCCAGTAGCGAGGTCATCCTTAAACTGGCCGACATACCTGTCCCCGCTATCGGCCCAAACGAAGGTTCCATCGCCGGTTCTTCGATCGTTCATGAACTCCCCGATATATTCGTCTCCATTCTTCCAGGTATAGGTCCCTGTTCCCTCCTTCACCCCGTTCTTCCACTGGCCTTCGTATGAATCGCCACTGGGATAATCACAGGATCCCTGCCCGTGCCTCTTCCCATCGACAATCTCTCCATTGTAGGAACCATCTTGCGGATAGCTTACGGGCTGCACCGCCTGTTGAAGCCTGTCCATATTGTCCACCTGCCTATCCGGCTCATCATCGCAATAGCCCCATTGCGCCTCGAGCTTATCCACCGAATCGGTAAACTTCAGCACGATCCTGCCCCAATATTTCGTGCGGGCTTTCTTGGGATAGCCGTCCTTCGACGGGGCCGGTTCCGGGCATTCTCGCTGCGAACTGGGCTCCATCCAATAGCCGATTATCTCGTTCCCGGTGCATATTCCCCAGAGTTCGGATTTCTCGTCTTCATAAGTGCCGTAGAAATAATCCCCCTCCTGCTCGAGCCGCAGGTCCCCCCCCCAGAAATCCCAAACCCCTTCGAAGGCGGCACACGCAGCGTCCGGCGGTGGAGGGGGCGGGGGGGAAGGGGCGGGGGGTGGAGATTCAAGTTTCTCTCCCCAGACGATGGCGTATCCCGCGTTGCCGGAGTCCATATTGCGGGACCAGCTTTCCCGATCGGAGACATCGATTTCGTAGGAGCCCTTCTTGAGAACCAGGTTATCGGGTTTCGCGATCCAGTTTGCGTTGGGCAGAAAGTAGTTTGCCCAGGAATTAATGCCGGGGCCGGCTGGCAGTTTAACATCGGCTACCGTACCGTTGATTCCACGGATAGAAATGTTCCCCGCCGGTTCCCCGCGATAGCTGTTGTGATGGAACGTTATGATTTCAGTGACCCTGACATCGGAATCGATTTTAAAAACGGTCTTCTCGGTCGGGTTGCCGACCACACCGCCGCCGTTGAAATTATTGAAGATGACTTCCCCCGGGAAACCTCTCTCGGTATATGTGGAACAGGAGAGATGGGTGGGCTGTCCGTTGAAATGAGCCATGAAATTCAGGACCCACTCCTGGTCCTCGTTTCCGGGGATCGACAAGCATTTTGCCACGGGATCCTTGCACCAGATCGAGATAGATCTGATGCTGTTAGGATTCCACATTAGTTTTTCACTCTGTTCGGATCTGTCGCAGTACGTGATATCCATAACCTGAAGATAGGTTCCCGTTTTCGGAGGCGTCAAAACTTTCTTCCCTCCGACAAAATAGCCCCAGTCCAGGTTAAGGATATCGTTCGGGGATTGATCGAGATTTATCCGCTGGATGAGGCCATGAAAGTAGTGCACGAGCAACTGGCAATCTTCCTGGGGAGTTTTTGGTTTTTCCTCCCGGTTTATGGAAAAGCCCATAGCCCTTCGCCCCAGCGAAGATGTTTCCGGCTCTTCCCCGCTGTCTGCCGCCGGCGCCGGCTGGTCTGACATGTATACGAACATTAAAATTACCACCTGCGAGATCAGCGTTTTCATGATGGAGCTCTTCATCCGGATATCCTCCTATTCCAATAACACCGATGCCGAGAAAATATTTTGTCTCATTGCCAGCATTTTTCCGATTTCCATTAACGGTTTTGCTGGATCGACAGCCGCCCCTGAATATGCGCCACGGTCTCCCGGTAAGTGCGATCATCGGGGCGGAGGGCCAGCGCCTTCTCCATATCGTCGAGGGCCTGTAGGTATTCCTTCTTCCGGTACCAGATTCTCGACCGGTTGCAGTATGCCTCGGCGAAGTCGGGCTTCAGCTCGATCGCCTTATCGTAATCGGCTCGGGCGTGGGTAAAAGAGTACTTATCATACCAGGCGTTGCCCCGGTTATAGTACGCCACGGCATAATCCGGTTTCAGCTCGATTGCCCGGTTGAAGTCGGCGATGGCATTACCCAGCTTCCCCTTTTTCTTCCAGCTGATTCCGCGATTATGGTAAGCCCGGGCATTGCCCGGTTCGAGTTGAACGACCCGCGTGTAGTAGCGAATCTGCTCGTCCGGGTTCCGCGCCTCATTTCCTAAACTGAACGCCTCCCCCGCGGTCAATCCGGCCACTTCCGGAGCACTTTGAGCATCTCGCACAACCGGCGACCCGGAGGTTCCGGCGCTTCGGCAGCCGCCAGAGACGGCAAGCAGAGTTAATACCATTGCCGGGAAAACAAATCTGCCCGACATTATCCCAGCTTCACTTCTTGCCATAAGTCAACTCTCCTGCCCGGGTTCCATAGGAATATAGAGGATGCTCTTAAATCCCTCCGGCGACAGTGAGCTCGATCTCTGTCCGATCGCCTTCCTTCACTTCAACCCGCTTATCCGAAAGCGTCATGATTCCCCGGCATCCCCCCGGAATGAAAATATATGTTCCGGGCGGGAGCTTGAACTTAAACCGTCCCTGCCGGTTGGTGTAGGTTGAATCGACAAAGTCACCGGGCCGGTATACCGGGCCCACTTGCGTGCCGTCAAACGAGGCGAAACCGACCTGTTCAGCCGCCGCCACCTTAACAAATACATTGCTGGCGGTTCTGCCATTCCGCCAAAAGACCACTCCCTGCACGGTTCCGGTGGACAGTGAAGGGGGCGGGGTGGTTTGGAGCTTCACATTTCCCTTCTGAGCCGGGGTTAACGCGGACGGGAAGCGGAGGCTGTAGCTGACCGTCTTCAAAACCGGCCAGGAAGGTTCCCCTCCCCTCCAGGTAACCAGCCAGTAGTCACCGGCTACCCTGATGACCTCGTAGGCTACGGGCAGTTCGCCCACAATATTCGCCAACCGGACCGCCACGGCGCGATCCTGGCCCGCCACGGCGGCGGTTTCCACTTTAATATCCGGGCGATTCCCCAGAAAGCGTTTCAGAACTCCCTCGGCTGAAGGCTCCTGTTCTGGATCTGCTTTTCGGAGGGCGGCAATCCCGGGCTTCAGGCGATCCGGATCTACTTCAAGGATCAGAGACAAATCGCAGGATTCACGACTCTGAAAGATGGTTTCGCTGGCATTCGGATTCGTCGAGACCCCCCATTTGTCAGGTACCATCACGGAGAAGGTCCCCGGTGGGTCCTCGTAGGGCCGAGAGGGCAACCCGGCGGCTTCGACGGTGTAAGGACCGGGAATGCGGACGCTTTTAGCCGGGGAAGATCGTCCGTCCCCGGCCGCGCCGGTCGGAGGAAGCAGAAGGCAGAGAAGACTTGTTATAAAAGGAGCCGTCATAATCAGTTTTTTGTTCATCGTCATCCCCTTAGTTCTCCCGCCATTGGAATAGCATCTTGCCCGCTTGAGCTCCGTCCGGAACCGAAATTCTCCTGTTTCCGTTATCCACATGGAATTTGCTATGGACGCTTTCCTGCGCTGGCCGCGGGGAGACTGCCGGGGGCAGTCACGTACGTCGACCCGCCCCATAACAACCGGTCCAGTTTTCATGTTAGCATTTTGGGGGGGCGGGACACAAGAAAAGGGATGTTTTTATCCCCTGGAAGAGGAGCTGCGACGCGCAGATCCGCCGGGCCATCCTGTGTGGAACTCGCCCCGGTCCCGGCCACTTCAGCGGTTTCCCGTCACGGGAACAGATCCGCCCGAAGTTCTTTCTTGCCAATCAAACGGGTTAAACTGTAAACTACTTCCGAATTTCCAACCGCTCTATGTAGAGGGGGGAAGCCAATGGGCGAAAGGCACCAGGGGACTGGCGAGGCTGTCGGCCACCGTTTCTTTGCTGATGGAGACGGTGGCCTGTTTGTCACTTGAAGATCGACGGGATTCGAAATCCCTTATTGCGCATCAGGGAGCACTCGGGAAGAGGCCGACGAGGAGAAGAACGTGAAGGCATTGAGCTTAGCAACGGCGGTGGCTTTAATGACGCTGGGCCCGGCGGCCGAAGGACAGGCACAGAAGACGGTGGACGTTTCCAAGCTGGTTGCGCGACGCGGTTCATTCTATGAGATCAATTCCGACAAGCCGTTCACGGGGACGGTGGTTGAATACTGGCCCGGCGGGCGGAAGAAGTTCGAGGGCCAGTACCGTGACGGCGAGCCGCACGGCCTGGTGACCCAATGGTACGCGATCGGGGGCAAGATGGAGGAGGGCGAGTGCCGTGACGGCAGCAAGCACGGGAAGTGGACCGAGTGGTACGCGACCGGGGGGAAGATGTCGGAGACCGAGTTCCGCGACGGCGAGAAGGACGGCAAGTGCACTCTCTGGTACGAGAACGGACAGAAGAAGGCGGAGGGCGAGTACCAGGACGGTGAAAAGTCCGGAGAGTGGACCGAGTGGAGCGAGGACGAGAAGAAGGAGGAGGATGACGGGAAGAAGAATGAGGATGACGAGAAGAATAAGGGGAAAGGCGAGATCTCTGACGTCACGGATAACAGCCTTAAGAAATGGTCGGTGCTCGGTTCGGGGACGAACGATTATATCGGCGCTCTTGTCTGGGGCGGCTCCAGCCTCTATGTGGGAGGACAGTTCACCCGGGCGGGGAACGTGAGTGCGAACAACATCGCCCGGTGGGACGGGTCCGCCTGGCATGCGCTCGGTACGGGGGTGGAGGGGGGGATGTTCGGCATTGTTGAAACTTTATTCTGGGGTGGCTCCAACCTCTATGTCGGGGGTTGGTTCATCCGGGCGGGGAATGTGAGCGCCAGCAACATCGCCCGGTGGGACGGGTCCGCCTGGTATGCGCTCGGCTCGGGGCTGGACGCTATTGTCTACGCCCTGGAATGGGATGGCTCGAACCTCTACGCAGGGGGGCATTTCTCCGATATGACGGCTGGGTACAGAGGTCTTGCCCGGTGGGACGGAACCGTCTGGTCGGCGGTGGAGGGATCGCAAGGGAAGCCCTGTTGCCATGGCCCGGTCTACGCCCTGGACTGGGATGGATCCAGCCTTTATGTAGCGGGAAGGTTTGATAGGGCGGCGGCCGTGAGCGCTAACAATATCGCCCGGTGGGACGGGTCCGCCTGGCATGCGCTCGGCTCAGGACTGGAGTGGGGCTTTCAAACCGGAGTGGGTCCCACAACCTGGGATAGTGAAATCTTCGCCATGGTCCGGGACGGCTCCAACCTATACGTTGGTGGAATTTTTGATATGGCTGGAGGTGTGAGCGCTAACAACATCGCCCGGTGGGACGGAACCGCCTGGTCGCCGCTCGGCTCGGGGACGGACGGTGAAGTTCTCGCCCTGGCCTGGGACGGCTCCAATCTTTACGCAGGCGGGAATTTCTCCACGGCTGGCGGCGTGAGTGCGAACAACGTCGCCCGGTGGGACGGATCCGCCTGGTCGCCGCTCGGTTCAGGTGTAGACAATCCCCACGATGAAACGGACTTCCAAGACCAAGCACAAGTACCTGTCGAAACCCTGCTCTGGCACGGCTCCAATCTCTATATGGGAGGAGATTTCATCAAGGTGGGTGGTGTGAGCGCCAACCATGTCGCCCGCTGGTGAACGCCGCGAGGCTTCGAATCTAGAAATACCTCCGGTACGGGACCAAGGAGGAAAGCGTGAAAGCATTAAGCCTAGTGACGGCAGTCATATTGACGGCGGTCGGTACGGCGGCGGTAGGCCAGGAGCAGAAGGTGCTCAATGCGGATCAGCTGGTGGTCGAGCACGATCTGATCTTCGAGGCCAATTCTTCGGAGCCGTTCACGGGGGCGGTGGTTGAATACTGGCCGGGCGGGCAGAAGAAAGAGGAGATCGAGATACGCGACGGCAGGAAGCATGGCAAGTGGACCAGCTGGCATGAAAATGGGCAAAAGGCGATGGAGGGCGAGTACCGGGACGGCAAGCAGCACGGGAAGGGTGCCAAGTGGCACAAGAACGGGGGGAAAGCCCTGGAAGGCGAGTGGCGTGACGGCGAGAAACACGGGAAGTTTACCAGGTGGTATGAGGACGGACAGAAGGCGGCGGAGGGAGAGTACCGTGACAACGAGTGGTTCGGTAAATGGACCTGGTGGTACGAGAACGGCCAGAAGGAATGGGAGGGCGAGTATCGGGACGGCGAGAGGCACGGGAAGTGGACAGAGTGGTACGAAAACGGGCAGAAGAAGAAGGAGGGGGAGTACCGTGACGGCCGGTGGCACGGGAAGTGGACCTGGTGGTACGAGAACGGACAGAAGGAGGAGGAGGGCGAGTACCTGAACGGAGAGAAACAGGGGATATGGTACGAATGGTACGAGAACGGACAGAAGGATTCGGAGATCGAGTGGCGCGATGGCCATGTGGCCAATCTTATCAAATCCTGGCGCGAGGACGGTACCAGGGTAAAGTAAACGATCGGGGAGATTATTGTGACCGGGATACTGAGACCAAAAAGGAGGAGAACGATGAGAACGCTTCTTCTGTTATCGGCGGCAATAATGGTTTTCGGTCTGGCTCATCATTCGGCTGCGGCGGAAGAATTGCCGTCGAGCTATTTCAACTATACTCTGGGCGAAAAATTCAACCCGGCAAAAGACGAGCCGCCGTTAGGCCCGGAGACCAAATACTCTTACCCGAAATGGCCTAAAGGCCAAACCTGGGGTCTCCGCGAAGTGTCAAAAACCGGAACCGGGGTTGAGATGCCTTACCCCCTGGCCACCGTGAAAGGCAAAAAATACTACGTGATCGCCGGAGAAATCTCGGTCAATGAAACCGGGAAACTGTCGATTATTTCCCTGAACCTGAGGGTCTCACCCAAGGAAAACTCCTGGAAGGCTGTGGAAGAGAGCCTGATGAAAGCTTACGGGCAGTATTTCTACGACAAGAAGGAGATGAGCGGGGGGATCTACAACCAGCTGAAGTTCCGGGATGCGGAGAAGGAACTGTGGGTGGGTTACGGCAACGGCAGCCGGGAGATGGAGATCAAAATCTTCCTGCGGGAAAAAACCGAAGGATAAAATCATTCACCGACTTGCGAACACTCGAGACCTGTACCCGTAAAAAAGGGGGAGTGCCGTGAAAAATAGAAGTTCTGTTCTAATGTCGGTCGCCCTGCTCGTAAGCCTGGCCGTTCCGGTCGTTTGCCGGGGAGAGGAGCGAGACACCTCGACTTACGGAAAGGCCCTCATCGGGCACTGGAAGATACCCGCCACCGGCGGCGACATTTATTTTGCCGAAGACATGAATGTGACTCAGGTTCGACCGGACGGGAGCACGCTGAACGGGGAATACAGCGTTGATACGATGGACGCTTTCCCGGAGGAGATGGCGGAACTGAAGGAGATGGGAACCCAGATCGCCGTCGCGCTCTTCTACCCGGAGGGTGTCATCGTCCTGCTGGCCAAGTTCTCGCCCGATTATCAGACCATGGAAGGGCTCTTCCAGGTCGGAGAATCGGATGCGATCGAATTCAAGTGGAATTATCTCGACGGCAAACAGAAACCGTAGGCAGACTAAAAGGGCGGCTCCCCGGTTGCGGGGGGCCGCCCTTTTTTTATGGTAACCAAATAGTAACCAAACTATGCACAGGAGTTGGGTAAAGTTGATTAAGGGTGATAACGGTTAAGACGCCTAAGTCATTGGAGTTAAAATGGTTAAATCTATAAACCCAATGAATTGAATGACTTATAAAACCCCTTGAAACGGATTAGCAATCCGCCGCATTCAACCAACTCTGCCACCTCTCCAATAAAATCGCCGCAGTCATTCAAAATTGCGCGGACTCTCTTGCTGCGGGGCCGGTTGTTACGGCACCCAAACAGCCGAGAAAATCTTCCCCAACTATACCGATTAATCTTTCGGAAGCAAGCCGATTGTAGCGGGGGCATTTCGTGGTCCGGGCGGTCGTCCGGTCGCTGTCAGCTACCGGAGCCGATCCCGGAATCGCGTCGAGGTTGCCGGCGCGCCAGGTGGGAAGAGGGGGCTTAGAACCTGTACCCCACGGCCGCCAGGGCGTAGTGGATCCAGGCGAAAGTGTAGACCTCGTCGTTGTCGGAACCGCCTTCCAGGGTTCGGTAACCCGCTTCCGCGTACCAGCCCTTGCCGAACGCGTACCGCGCCTTGACGGCGGCGTCCACGGCGCGCCCCTGGGGAGACCAGGCGCCCTCCAGGTCGAGGATGAACGCGATATTCTCATCCGGAAGATAGGCGCCGTAGAGGTGGAGAAGAGGGACGATCCCCAGGTCGTCCTTGCGGTCTTCGCGGTCGCCCTGTTCCAGCTCGATCCGGGCATCGCGGACCAGGGCGGCGGCGCCGATGCCGAGCTGCCACCGATCGCTCCGGTGGAAGGTCCACCGGTAGGTAAGACGGTACGTGTTGAAGCGGTACGTTCCCTTCGTTTCCCGGCCGGCGGGAAAAACCGTGTCTTCAAAAACGACATCCCGGTCCAGGGTTCCCGTCCCGTCGATCTCGAACGGGGCCAGGGTCAGGCGCAGCGCGTGGCGGGGGTTGAACTCGTATGTCGCGTAGAGGCGGATGTACGGCCGGGGACCCGAGCCCGTCAGGTCGAGCATATTGAATTTCGTGCCGGTGTCCCCGGGGATGCGCACGTCGTTTCGGCTGAACCAGGCGGCACCGCCTTCCAGCTCCACGTCCAGGGTGCCGGCATCGGCCCGGGGCGCCGGTATCAGGAGAGAACCGACCACGAGAAGACACGGTATAACCCCAATCGTGATGAACTTGTATTTCATTCCCCCCCCCCTTTCTACAGTTAATTTTAGTTTAGTTATGTTCCCCACCGAGAAGGTCCGGGGTCCCCCAGAGGTCGAGCCCGGTCGCCTCGTCCTCAAGCCTCCGCTGCCCGTCGGGGGTGAGGGATGCCTCCCGGAGGAGACCGGCCCCCCAAGTGTGCTCCGGGGAATCCTCCTCCAGGTGGGAGGTGTCCACCAGGGAGACGACGCTGAGGATGAAATCGATACTGAAGCCGCTGCCGAGGTCCTCCTCCCACTCCAGGTACTCGCTGCTCCTCAGGAACTCGTCGTCACCGATGAACAAGAGGAGGGCCTGCCGGTCGGCCGACGCCCAGCCGTAGGCGAACTTGAACAGGCTCAGCCATCTGTAGCCGATGGTAATCCCCAGCTGCTTCTCGAGGATGGCGAAGTGCTCGTAAAGGAAGACGTACCCGCCGGGAAGAACGGCCATCCGGGCGGGCGGTCCCAGCTCGCGGAGTATCTCGGCGCGGCCGGTCCGGCCGGCCTCGAGGGAGAGGGCGGATTCGTCGATCGTCGCCCCCCGCTCCGTGCGGTAGCGCGCGCAGCCGCTCAAGCAAAGACCGAAGAAAGCCAAGGCGACAGTGATTCTCATCGGAAATACGGCGGGGTTACCCGCGCCGGTGGAGTTCCTCGAGGGGCAGGAAAGGCAAGCCCCGCCGCTGCGTATGAAACCCGATGGGCCGCTATACCCCCCGCCCCCGAGCTGGATTCACTTTGCGATCTTCTCCCGGCTGAGGGCGTAGTCTTTCAATATCCCCTCCTCGTCGAAGAAGAAGATGGCCCGGTCGTAGGCGACCGTCTCGTTCACCTGGTTGTAGAGGATGAGGACGGCGGCCCCTCCCTTCTCCTGCTCGCGGAGGTAGTAAAAGACGACCTCGTCCTTGAGGGCGATCACCTGGGAGGGAGGCCCGAGGGCTTCCAGGACCTCGGCCTGGGTCGTCTCGCCCCGGACGAATCGGGAGCCGGACTCGTCCCGCCAGAGATTGTCCACCCCCTTCTCGCTCTTGTAGACGGCGCACCCGCCGAAGACGAGCACGAGGGCAATGCAGATTAATTTAGCCTGTCTTTGAATCATCGTAATTATTTTATCACCTGATCATATGGGTCAGGTCGTCCGGGGCGGGGACCGTGATATTTCGGGCCGGCTGAAAACGGTCGAACAGGGCAAAGACCTCGACGAGTTCGTTCTTGTCCCCCTGTTTCAGCTTCACCGCTTTCGAGTCGAGCGCTTCCGCCAGGTCGATCTCGCTCAGGTAGAGCTTCGCCCAGGTTTCGCCGTCCAGCTCCAGTACGAAATCCGCTTCCCGGTAGTGATCGGCCGGGTTCTCCAGGTATTCCGCGATGCCGCGGCGCACGTGCAGGCCCACGGCCTGGCCGTCCTCATCCGTGAAGACGAATTTCAGCACCCTGTCGGTGTCCCGGCTCTTTCGGGGATCGATGCGCACGCGGAAGTAATCCACGAAGGTCGCGGGCGATCCGGCGATCGTTTCAGGCGTGGGAGGAATCAGCCGGGGAATGGTAACGTCGCCTTCGAGGGCGCGCGCTTCGGAGAGCAGGAACGCGCGGGCGATGGATCCGGTGGCGAGCTGCCCCATTTTGCGGAGGATATCGGCCTTGAGTTCGCGCACTTCCTTGTCCGTCGGATCGAGCCGGTAGGCATACTGGATCACCTGGGCGGCCCAGGCGTATTCCTTTTGGTCAAGTGCTTTCTTCGCGGCGGCGACCACCTTGTCGCGCCCTCCCATCAGGGCCACCATCCGCTCGGCTTCCTCGTCGGGATGGATCCTGTATAGTTCGGTGACGTCGTTATCGAACCAGCCGACGGCGTACTGGTAGATCGCGGCCGGGAAATGAATGTTCTCACCGTAGGTCTGGGCGTTTTCCGCGATCTCCTTCAGGTGGGGCGGGTAGTAGATCTCGTGCCGGATCTCGTCCGGGCCGAGGCCGCCCAGTATGCCCCGCAGCGTCTGATCGAAGGTCAGGGTGATCTGATCCATGTATCCCGTCAGCCGCTTCATCACCTCTTCTTTGCCGATCACGGGCCTGGCATGGGTATTCAAAAGGATCTCCGGCTCCAGGTCCCGAATCATGGCCAGGCCGTCACGCCAGATCCTGGGGTCACGGTACACGCCCCCGCGCAGCGTGTAGAGGTTCGGGGTTCCCGGCCAGTAGAAGTTGTTCAGGACAATGCCCTTCTCCGGAATCCAGACCGTCAGGTTGTGATCGTCGGAGGTGAACTCGGTGAGGAACTGCATCTCGATGCCGAGCACATCCATGGTCTCGCCGTGTTCCGGGGTCACCGTCGCCGGCAGGAAACTGATCGGTATGCCGACGGGAATCACGCCGGACAACCGGGCATCCGGCCCCTCCTCGGGCAGGAAGTTGTTCATCTGGACAACGGCCCGGGCCGTCAGAACCGGCCCGATCTCGCCGTAGGCGCCGCCCGGCGCACCGCCGCCCTCCAGGTTGGCCTCCACGGTGTCGTTCAGCGTGGGGTGTCCGATCACCATGACATCCTCGGGGTTGTCCACCAGAGCCCCGCCTCCCAGGGCGTAGTGGGAGTGGCTGTAGATGATGACCTTGATCGGTTTGTCGCTGATCTTCCCGATGGCCTCGCGGATGTGCTCCGCCTCTTCGATGTTGTCGCCGGTGTCGTAGACGATCAGGCCGTCTTCGGCCTCGATGACCGTGGTGTTGGCGATCGAGTATCCCCCGATGCACCAGACTCCTTCGGCCACTTTTTCCGTGGTCGGTTCCAGGTACATGATCTTGGGCGTCGCCTCCAGAACCTCGGCATTGGCGATGGCGCCGTTCGGCGCAGTTACCAGTTCCGCAGGCCCGCCCATATAGCGGGAGGGCGGGGTGTCCCCGTCCTGTGCAGCGAACGTGCGCCCCAAAGAAACGAGTACGCCGAGTACCAACACGGCTGTTACGGTTATTCTATGCATAATCATCCTCCTTTTCCTGTCTCCGTTTTACCGGCTCGATGCCCGGGCCCATCCGGAATCCATCGGCACGTCTTGCCGACGGCGGCACAAGCCCCGAATGATCTCGCCCCGGCGGATTCCAGGTCGAGCGGTTGAGAATCATATTTCCCCGGCTTCCTTCCTGACGAATATCACCTCATACGTCCGGTCCACGGCCGCCTGGTGGTACGCGCCGGCCAGCACGTCATGTTCGGGGTAATAGAAGAGGGTATAGGTGCAGCCGGGATAGCCCTCGTCCTGCAATTTGACGAACAATTTTATCCGGCCATCCTGGGTAGAAACCCTGTTTTCCGATACATGGATCTTTCCGGGGTTAAAATAGCTGACATCCGCCGTCCCGTCGGAGTTGACATTCTCGACCCGAAGAGAATAACTCCCGTCGAGGCGGTCCCATCGCCCGGCGATGACGCTGAAGTCGAACGGTTGCGCCGGGGCGGCATTTCCCCCGATAAGCATCAGGGCCAGGCAGAATGCCGCCATTGCCGGCGCGGTGGTCTTTTGCCATTTCATAGAAACTGTCCCCGGCAGAGGCGGATCATTTTTCCGCCCCTCGTCGTCCTCATCCCGACTGCCCGGTCATTCGTGTCCAAGACCGGATGTTGTAATGCTCCGGAGCCGCCGGCGGCTCCGGAGCATTAACCGACCCTCAGTCATCGTCCGGCAAAGTCGCGAATGCCGCCTGCTCTCCCGGCAGGTTCCGGAAGTGGAGCTTTTTCAGCGTACCCTCGAACTCGAACGGCGCCTTGTCGAAGTAGTCGTCCGCCACCGGCGAATCGGTGTCCATGCCCACGTCGAATGTCTCCGACGCCGTGAAGACCGCGGGTACGGTTCGCCGGACGGTGCCCTTCGCGGCTTCTTCGCCGTTGATCCAGAACTTCACTTCGGCGGGTGCAGCCCGCTCCAAAGGCGTCCGCATCTCGAACGTGATCGTCACCTCGCCTTCCGGCAAAGAGCCGACCTTGATCCTGTCGCGCTTGAGCAGCAGAGCGCTGTATTCGTAGTAGAGCTCGCCGTCGAGAGCGTAGAGCGTAACTCCGCCCGCGTAACCTCCCATGGCGAAGATCACCCCGTTGACGTCCTTTGGCACCACCGCCTCGATCTCCGCCCGGATGTTCCCGTTGCGGACGTTGGGTGCCTCGCTCTCGGGGATCCGCGTCATCCCCTCGAAGAGCGTCCACTCGGTATTGGAACTGCGTTTCATCTCCTGGGGGTTGAGCCCGGTGTACATGGCGCCGCCGATGGGCAGGACCTTGTTCTCCTCGGCCACCTTCATAAAGAGGGCCTTCAGCTCTTCGAGCTTTTCGGGATGCTCCTCGGCCAGGTTATTCATCAGGGAGAAGTCCGTACGGCTGTCGAAGAGCTCCCACTCATCCTCCATCGGGTCCCAGTTGGCGAGGTCCGGCATCTGGGCTATCCACGGGGTCCGGGGGCCGAAGGTGCTGGCCATCCAGCCCTCGTGATAGATGCCCCGGCTGCCCAGGCATTCGAAGTACTGGGTCATCTTCCGCTCCGGCGCCGTCGCCGAGTTAAAGGTGTAGACGAAGCTGACCCCGTCGATGGGGTCCTGCTCGAAACCGTCGACGACCTTCGGGGGGGTGATGCCGAGGATCTCGTAGATGGTGGGAACCACGTCGACAACGTGGGTGAACTGCGACCGCGGGGCCTTATCCGGCTTGATCCGCTCGGGCCACGAGATCACCATCGGCGTCCGCGTCCCGCCCCAGTCGCCGGCCACCAGCTTGGTGTAGCGGAAGGGGCAGTCGCCGGCCCAGGCCCAGCCGGCGTGATACATGTTGTCCATCTTCGGGCCGCCGATCGCGTCGAAGCCGCCCAGCGCCTCGGCCACCTCGATGTGCTCGTCCAAAGTGGTCGGGATGCCGTTCTGGGCGTTCAGTTCCGCCACGCTTCCATCGATGCCTTCGGCCGAGGCGCCATTGTCCGAGAGAATGTAGATGACCAGCGTGTTCTCCCGGATGCCCCGCGCCTCGAGCTCGTCGATCAGCTTGCCGACCTGCGCGTCGGCGTGCTCCAGGAAACCGGCGTAGACCTCCATCAGCCGCTCTTGGAAGGGGCGCTCGTCCTCGGGGATGTCCTCCCACGCCGGAATGCCCTCGGGTCGGGGAGCCCGGACGGTATCGGCCGGGATCCATCCCATCTTCTTCTGCCGTTCGAAGACCCGCTTCTGGTAGGCGTCCCAGCCGTCGCTGAACTTGCCCTTGTACTTGTCGGCCCATTCTCTGGCCACGTGGTGGGGGCCGTGCACGGCGCCCGGCGTCCACCACATCAGGAAGGGGCGGTCGGGGTTCGCGGCGAGGTGGCGGCGCATCCAGGTGATGGCCTTGTCCGCCATATCTTCGGTCAGGTGGTAGTCCTCGTAGTTCTCCGGCCGCGGCGACGAGATCGGGGTGGTGTTCTCCCAGAGCGTCGGCTCCCACTGGGAGGTCTCGCCCGCCATAAAGCCGTAAAAATAATCAAAGCCCCGGCCCGTGGGCGTACGAGTATAGGGACCGTTGGCGAGTTGATCGACCGGCGTGTTGTGGTCCTTCCCGAAGGCCGCTGAGGCGTACCCGTAGTAACCGAGCACTTCGGCGATCGTCGCCGACGACTTCGGGATGACGCCCGAGTACCCGTCCCAGTCGTTGGCGAACTCGGCGATGATGCCCGCGCCCACCCGGTGGTGGTTGCGCCCGGTCATCAGGGCGGCCCGGGTCGGGGAGCACATCGCCGTGGTGTGAAAGCGGTTGTAGGAGACCCCCTCCTCGGCCAACCGCGTCATCGTCGGCGTGTGGATCTCGCCGCCGAAGGTGTCCGGCTGGCCGAAGCCGGCGTCGTCGAACATAACGATCAGGATGTTGGGGGCGTCCTCGGGCAGGTGCCGGGGCTGCTTCCGCCACTTGTGGACGGACTCCTGCATCGTCGGCCCGACCTTCCCGCCCATCGGTGGCTCGGGGAAGGGGAGGCTCTCCTGGGCCCGCGCGTCCGCCAGGCCGGCCCCGGCCAGCGTCGCGCAGAGCGACGTCGTCAGGCACGCGGTTATTTTATGACTGTTTTTCTTCATAACCATCTCCTTGTTTTCGGCGTCGCGGTGACGCCGGTTTAATTCGGTTTCATCTTCGGAATATGAAGATGAAATCGTGATTATTTAACCGGCTCGATGTCCGGGAAGGTCCAGATGCCGTCGAGGATTAGTCCGTACTCTTGCCTCATCTGTGGGTCAGGTCAACCCTATGTCGGATGCCTAGGGCGTATAGTTGGTCATGCCTGGTCCGGTCCTGTCATAGACATTGAAGAACTCGTCCTTCATGATGGTGGCGACTCCGCCTTCCGGCTTTTCGATCAGATCCTCCTCCAGCGTCTTGATCCGCACCTTCCACCCCTCAGGGAGCTTCTGGTAAACACCTGGCAAGGCGGCCAGGAATTCATCGTACGTATATTGCGGTTCGAGGCCCAACTCGAACCCTTTCATGACCCAGGTGTTGCCTTCAGTATCGTCCAGGAGAATCACGGTCGTGCCCTTGTTCCAACCCAACCCACTGTCCCGGGCAATCGTCACGGGCTTGTAGGTCGCGATCTCTCCCACGCTGGCGTTGTTGCCCATGTTCAGTTGGGCGCACCACATGGCTGCAAGACCGTCGAAATCCCTTTCGGCCCCGACATCGATTTCCACCCAATCGGGCAGGCAGAGTTTCGGGCCGTTCAAGGACGCACCGAGGACGCCGTATTCCTTCTGAATGTGGTCGAAATTGAGGCCCTCGAGCAGCGCTTGCGGGGAAGTGTCTTTCGACTCCGGGATGCCCTGAGGGGTGTACATGGTGTTGTAGACGGCGGCGACGAAGTCCCCCGTGCTAGAATCACGGCCGACAAGGAAGATTTCGACGAATCGCACCTGGTGTACATTGTCAACACGATCATACTTGGCGCCGTCGCCGTCGCCAAACACTGCGGGTAGCGCAGAGTCGGCGGCGGGGGGTGCAGGCACTTGGTGTGCGCAGCTCAACAACAAAACCACTGAAAGGGGGGTCGCCAGCAAGGCCACTTTCATCCTTCCAATAATCTGTCTCCTTGGAATTCGTCGGCTTTCTGTGATTGCGTTCATGGTTCTCTCCGTGTGTTGTTGATTCCTCCTTTGTTAGGCTACTTCACCGGCTCAATCTTCGGGAATGTCCACGAGCCGTCCAGGATCTCCTCTCGAGGCTGGTACATACGGATCGCGTAGTTCCAACCCTCGGTGATCGGCAGATAGTTCACGCTCTTGGGATCCCCGCCGAAATGTATCGTGAACGAGCCGTCCTCGTTGGGCGTGGCGGAGGAGTTATTGAGACTGTTCCGGCCGATCTCGTTCTTCTCGAGATAGCCGTCGGCATTGTAGACAGTGATGGACCAGAACGCATCCACCGGCACGTCTTTCACCGTTACCGCGTGCGGCGTCTTGCCGTCGTTCTTCTCGACGCTCGCCATGATGTAGAAGGCGGCCGTGCGCGGCAGGCCGCCCCAGCCGGCGCCCGCGGCGACGAGATGATCCACCGGCCGGACCTCTTCCTTGGTGCCGAAGGCGTAGGTGGTGTCAAATCCGAGTTTCCCCAGTTCGCTGAGTGCCTGGCGCGCGATCGCCAGTTGATCCGTGTCCCAATTCGGCGCCTCGAACGGGCCGTCGCCGCCGCCGCTGATTTCGATCTTGCCCTGCGCCGCGTGGGCCTTGGCCAGGTCATCGGGATCGCCGGCATTGTAGAAGGTGCGGACGGTCACGTACGCAAAGCGCGTGCCGACCGTATCTTCGGTCAGCTTGTAGGTTCCCGGTTTCGCTTCAACGAAGCAGTAATGATCCTGATTCACCACATGCATCGACATGTAGCGGCCGCCGATCTCCGGCAGTGTGATGGTCACCGGCTTGGACAGGTCCAGCACCGTCGCGGAGTAGAGCGTGTCCTGGTTCATGCGGATCACGGGCTGATTGTCCGGCGTGGTGGGCTCGCGCAGGTGCGTGAACTTGCCGAAGGTTACGCCCACCATCTCCATGTTGGCGCGGATCATCTGATCCGATTCGGCCCGCGCGAAGTTGGAGACGTTGACCGGCTCTTTGCTCTCTTCGGCGAGGGTGGTTGACCCGATGATGACCGTTACGAAGATGACTAAACCTGATACGACGATTGCTTTCAAAGTTGTTCCTTTGTTTGGGGGATTGTTTATGGTTTCCAATCAGTCCGCTTTCTTTACCCCGCGCGCCGTTCGCAGCCGGTTAACGCAACGAAACAGAAGATAATGCAGGTTAGCCTGCTCTTTCGCATTGCCTCTCCTGCTTTATAAGTGCATCCCGATTAAAAGCTGCCCGCGCCGATTTCAAGGACGTAACCCAGTTTGTCGACATCGCTGAAACCGGTGTACTTCAGGCCGATCCGGACACCCCAAAAGCTGGTCCCGAGGTGCTTGAGAAACTTCAGCGGCGTGAATTCGAGGTTGAACCGGAACCTGACGCCGGTCTCGGCCACGAAATTGGTCTCCGTCTTTCTGCCGCCGTCCGGGTACTCCCTGTCGACCTCGTATCCCAGCGAAAAATACCCGTCCATCCAGCGGGACGCCGACGGCGTGTACTGGAGCGTCTGCCCGAAATCCCTCAGGTTGGTGTCCTTGAAATAAAACCGCCAGGTCAGCCAGCCGCCGGTGAGCGGCTCCTCCACGTTCTTCAGCAACAACAGGGGAAGGCCCAACGAAAAACCGGAATCCCCGTCATACCGGTAGGCGATGGAGATTGACCGGGCGATCTCCTCCCAGTCAATGCTTCGGCTGAATTTATGCATCGCCGTATCCGGTTCCTCCTCCGGCCAGGAGAGGATGTCGTACAGGCCCATATACTTTTTCAACGCCGGGTCCGAATCCTCCGGGGGGAAATCCGGGTAGGGGCGGAGGCTGTAGACGGGAGCGGTCGACCGGCCCTCTCCGGTGCCGGCGAATCCTTCCCGGAGGGGGCTGTCTTCGGGGAGCGGCGGGATGACCACCGTGTCTCCCCGCCTCACCTTGGTCATCCAGCCTTCATAACCGCCGGTGTACAAGCGCCCGGAACTGATCGCGTCCCGGAGGCCCCAGGCGTCGTTGACCCGCGTGTTGACGTCGAAGCCGGGGGTGTAGGTGCCGTCGCCGCTCTTATCCGTGCAGCTGGCGTGCTTGCCTTCTTCAACCAGGATCGTTAAGGGGAACTCGGTCATTTCGTCGACGTCGAGGATATTGTTATACCAGTAGAGCGCGTGCGCCCGGGCGACGACCCGCTCCACTTTGAGGGAATACCGGTTGGTTCCTTCAACCTCGCTTTGAATCACATTTACCTTGAATTCCACGCTTTCCACGTCGTGGGTATGCGCCCCGTGACCCGTCTCGCTCTCGTAGTAGAAGAAGTAGTCCAGGTCGATCCCGTCGATCACGTCCAACCGAAGGATGGAATCGTTCCGCGAGTCCGGGTTCTCCTCGACCGCGCCGTCCGGCTTGCCCGGTTTCACGTAGACCGTCCTGAGCCGATAGTAGACCACCGGACCGTCCGACGGCGGATCGAAGGGGAGGGGCTGCGGGATCATTATGTCGGGACCTTTCTTCCGGTGGAGCAGCGGCTCGTCGGGGGAGAACCAGAGGATCGGCCCGCATAGGGCGGCCAGCCTTTCGAAGGTCAGGGAAGGATCGGTCCCCTCCCAGACGATCCCCGGTTCATCGAAAACGATCCCGGCCGGGCCGGCAGCCGCCTCATCCGGAATCCCCGACCCGGACAGGGAACCCGGGAGAGGAAGATTCACAGTCAACAAAGCGGCGGAGATTAAAATGTATCTTCCGGCCGTCATCGAAAAAAGCGGGTCGAAGGCAAGCGGCGCGAGCGCGAATCGGCGATGCCTCTCGGCAATCCGGTCCGGCCGGGATAGCGCCGCCGTTTCATCGTTTCCGGTATTCCGGTTGTGTGTCCCCTTATTTTCCCATCGGGAAGAGGAGCTGGACCTGGAGTCGCATCGACCAGTCGGGCCCGCCGGAGGGCTTCTCCACGTTGTAGAACGCCTGGGCGCTGACATTAACCGGCATCCCGCCGATCTGGAGCACCTTCCCGCCCCCGCCGCCGACCGGGACGGTCCACTTTTCGCCGGACGGCGCCTTCCAGTCGGCGGTCATAATCGGGGCCGAGGAGAGGTACCAGCCGTCGGGGAGGTTGTAGTTGACGAAGTACTGGATCAGCATCCGGTTGACGTGGGCACGGTCGGAGTCGCCGGCGAAGTCCCAGATGTTGTTGACCAGCACCCCCAGGACCCAGGGCGTCGGCATCGTCAGGACGACCGCGGAGGGACCGGCCGACCATTTCTCCGTCCCCAGGATCTCGTCGGTCGCCGTCGGAAAGGAGACGATCGGACCCGCTCCCCACATTATCTTTCCGGGTTTGGCCGGCGAGAGGAAGGCGGTGATGTTGATGTCGCCGAGGCCGAACTTCCCCCCGCTCTCCTGTCCGACGAACGGCTGGTAGATGAGTGGGCAGATCGTCCGGGTGATCAGGTTCCAGTCATCGTTCAGGCTGAAGGGGACCACCGGCTGGATGTTGAGGACGTTCTGGGTCCGGTCGTGGGGGCCGATGCCGAATGAGGTGTTGTTCTGGAAGGGGAGGCTGATCAGGTTGGCGACCGGGTTCTGCGCCTCCATCGCCAGCGCCTCGAGCTTGTCAACCTCCGCCTTCTCCTGTCCGAACCCGATGCCGGCGGCGAAGATCGCCAGAGCCAGCCAGATGCCGGCGCCGAGACCGAAAACATTCCTTCTCTCTTTCATTCCCTGCCTCCTAATGTCATTCTTCCCCGCATTTCGATAGGTTCACCGGCTGCCGAGGAGCGGTTTTGTTACGATGGTTCTTTCGGATTGTTATCGAGAATCTCCCCGATCGCCTTGAGCCCTTCCTCCCGGACATCCGAGCAGAGAGATACTTTCGGGGATTCGGCCAAGGTGTCCATCATCAGGAGCAACTTGCGGAAATTCCGGCCCCGGATGTGCCTTTCCAGGTCGTCCCGGCTCTCCCACTCTTCCAGGAGAATAAACGAGTTTTCATCCGCCGTATCCCGGCAGAGGCAAACACTCCGGCACCCTTTTTCGTCCCGGGTCGGACCTGATACCAGGCGGATTATGCCCAACTGTTTATCCCTGATCGGGGGGGAGACAGTCATCCTGTAGATGGCGGTAATCATTCGCCGGTGATGAACAGCAAGTAACGTGCCAGGCGGGGTGAATGAGGATAGGGATCACCTTATCCCCCTACGAGAGAGCGGCATATGGATATTTAGGGAGTATTGTCCGAATCAGGGACGGGGAAGCGTAAAAGACGATATATCGTCTCGGGGACGATATATCGCTACTTCGGGGGACGGTTGATGCCCAGCTTCAGCATCCGGGAGTGCAGCGTGGTGGGTTTCATCCCGAGGATCTCGGCGGCCCCGCCCCGCCCCTTGATCCGCCAGCCGGTCCTTTCGAGCACCTTGACGATATGGTCTCTCTCGATCTCCCGGAGTGTTTCCCCGGACCCCGCCTCCGACCCGGCGGATTGCGGTATTTCAATCCGCAAAACCGGACCTTCGCTGACAATCATCGCGTGCTCGATCACGTTCCTGAGTTCGCGGATGTTCCCGGGCCAGGGATAGCGCCGGAGGGATTCCATATCGCTTCGAGTGATGGACTCTATCTTCTTGCCCATCTTTTCCGCGAACTCCTGGACGAACGACCAGACCAGGAGAGGGATGTCGGCCGTCCGCTCGCGCAGGGGCGGGAGGTGGATGGGGAAGACCTTGATCCGGTAGTAGAGGTCCTCCCGGAAACCGCCCTCCCGGACCATCTCCTCCAGGGACCGGTTGGTGGCGGCGATGACGCGCGCGTCGGTGGTGACGGTAGCCGGACTGCCCAGCCGTTCAAACGTTCCCTGCTCGATGACCCGGAGGAGTTTTGCCTGCAAGCCGGGGGAGAGTTCGCTGATCTCGTCCAGAAATATGGTGGAGCCGTCGGCGATTTCAAAGCGGCCCTTCTGTTTCGTCAGCGCCCCGGTGAAGGCGCCTTTTTCCCGGCCGAAGAGTTCGCTCTCGAGAAGGGTTTCCGGCAGGGCGGCGCAGTTCACCGTCACCATCGGGAGGCCACTCCGGGGGCTCAACCGGTGGATCGTCCGGGCCAGCAACTCCTTCCCGGTGCCCGTCTCCCCGGTGATGAGGACCGTGGAGCCGGTTGCGGCCACCTGCTCGGCGCGGCTCAGCGCGCCCCGGATCGCGTCGCTCTCGCCGATGATATCCGCGTGCAGATGCCGGAGTTCGATCTCCGACCGCAGGATTATATTCTCCCGCTCGAGGCGGTCCTTCAAGGCGCTGACCTCTTCGAGCGCCCGTTTGAGCTGCTCCTGCGCCCGCTTCCTTTCCGTGATGTCCTTGATGCATATCAGCAATTTCGGACTATCGCGCCTTCCGATGACGGCGGTGGATATGAGAAAGGACAGATCGCGGCGATTGGCCCCTTCTCCGATAATGAAATCGGTCTCGACCTGGTGCCGGGATCGGCCGGTCTCGTAGGTTTCTGCCACGGTGCGCCGGATAATACAGGAGGTCCGGCAGAAATCACCCAATCCGCAACCTTCCGGATCGTCGAGGGAATGCAGGCACCGGACGCCGGTCCCGAAGCAGGACCCATCCGGGGGTTTCTCCGGGGTGGAGAAGAGCTTCGCGGCCTGCCGGTTCATACCGCGGATCCGCCGTTCCCGGTCCAGGATCAGCATCGCGATGGGAGCGTTGTCGAAGACGGAAGCGAACGCTACCTCGCCGGCCGAAATCCTTTCCCGGCTTTCCAGCCGGGTGAGGGCGTCGGCAAAGATCTCTCCCCGGCGCCGTGACGGCTCTTCCGGGCTGTCCCAACTATCCTGAGTAATCTTCTCCGGCACAGGCTGGTCGGCTCGAGGTTAAGGTGTCCATCAATTCTGCCCCGCGTACAGTACAGTATCTCGCCGCGGCTTATTGTTCTTCATCCGGTTCCGGAGAGCGAAATTCGGCGGGAAAGTCCTTCTCCATCGCGGTGAAGATCTTTCGCAAGCCTCCTTCCCAGCCCGTGATCAGGGCGTTGGCGGTGGATTCCGGGATGGGAACCTCTTCCCGATACGACCTGCTGAAGACAATCCGCGGCTCGATCGGCCGAACGTCCACGAGCAGGATATCGACCGCGATCACGGCCCGGGGGTCGTCCCGGTCCCGGAAATCCCCGTACATCTCCACCAGGTTCCCCTCGAGGGTGTGGGTCGGCCTCAGGCGGCTGGCCCGGTCGACGACGGCCTGGACGCGTCCCGAATCCGCCAGCCACTCGGAGACGCGGGCCCGGATCTGTTCCGCCGGGAGCGTGAAGAAGATATTGTAGAAGTCCGGCTCGAAAGTCGATTCCCCGGTCCGGTACACGAATTCGGCGGTCTCGTAGCCGGGCGAGGCCCGGAAGAACTGGACCTGGACGATCGGGCCTTCGTCCAGAAGGGCCCGGACGGACTCCGGTTTCACCTCCAGCACGTAATACCTCCGAACGGGATAATCCCTCTGGAGACTGACGCACCCGGCCAACAGGACCAGGGCGCCGGCAACGGCAAGGACACAAACTTTTTTCATTTTCATGGCGATTCTATCACCTCTGATGGCGGCGGCGGCTTGCCCCAGAGGACGTGCGAAGGGTCCTGCCGGGCCGATTCGGTCAGCTGCCGCAGGTTGTCGGAGACGATCCGCAGGTTCTCGATCACTTCCGCCAGGCTTCCTTTCTGATCGTTCATCCAGCCGGAGACTTCCTGCAGAGTTACGTTAAGGCGGGCGGTTATCTCGGGGGCGCCCCCCGAGGCTTCCCGAAGATTGGCCAGGGCCGGGGTGGCCTCTTTCCGGAGTTCGGCGATCATCGGCCGGATCTCTTCCTCCATTGTCTCGTTGACCGAGGAAAAAGTCCGGTCGGCCTTTTTCCCCACCGCCGCGAAGTCGACCTCGGCCAGGTTGGCCAGGGTTTTCTCCAGCGAGGAACTCAGCCGGGCCAATGTTCCCGGCACCGAGGGGATGTAGGGATTCTCGGGCGTCCAGTCGATCTCGACTTCCTCGACCTTGTCCGGTTCGTAGTACGCCGCGTCGAGGAAACTGATCCCGGTGATCCCCTGGGAGGTCAGGGTGAGCCGGAGCCCCTTATCCACCAGCTCCCGGGTCCCCCGGATAAGGTCCTCCAGGCTCTGCTCGGGCATTTTGGCCCCGATGGCGCGCGGATCGATGGTGAAGAGGATGTAAACATAGTTGCGCTCGGTCTCGTAGATCTCGTAGACAAACCGGATCCGGCTGACCGAGCCGATCTTGACGCCCATCATCTTTACCGGCGAACCGACATCCAGGCCCTGGACGGAGCCGTCGAAGTAGGTTTCGAAGGTCCACTCCTTCCTGAACATCTCCCGGGCGCCCAGGAAGAAGAGCCCGACCAGGAGGAGCGACGCGCCGATGATGACGAACATCCCCAGCTTGAAATAGTTGGTTTTTGTACTCATAAATTTAGTACCTCTCAATAATCGACATTAAATACATACACTGCAATAGGCAAATTCCAAATACCAAGCACCAAAAATCAAATAAATCCCAAATAGCAAGCACCAAATATCAAACAAATTGCAAATCACAAATTTCAATGACCAAACAACCTGAGACCGAATTCCGGCCGTGGGTTTGAATTTTTGGTCATTGTTATTTGGGTATTATTTGTTATTTGATGCTTGTTATTTGGAATTTCAGATAAAAATACCAAGCACCAAAAATCAAATAAATCCCAAATAGCAAGCA